>JAEEGL013209361.1_pt1 | contig 15601 bp, 8 predicted proteins | sample 9134231 | NCBI WGS metagenome assembly JAEEGL01 (sample SAMN16246548, study PRJNA631951) | gut metagenome | biome: gut microbiome; feature: rumen; material: fiber-attached | host: Bos | place: Iran: Karaj | collected 2018-10
AACAAAAGAAGGTGTAAAAGTATTCCCTCATATTATGATTCCATTAGCAATGAGCAAGAAAGAATTACAAATAATGAAAGATATTTTAGATAAAGAACAAAAGAAACTTGAAGATGAACATAAAGTTAAAATTCCATATACTTTTGGTACTATGATTGAATTACCAAGAGCTGCAATTGTTGCTGATGAATTAGCTGAATTAGCTCATTTCTTCTCATTCGGTACTAATGATTTAACTCAAACAACTTTCGGTATTTCAAGAGATGATTTCACTTATCATGATACTTATAAAAAATTAGGTATTTTAGATTCAGATCCATTCTCTGTTTTAGATACTGAAGGAGTTGGTCAATTTATCCAAATGGCTACTCAGAAAGGAAAAGCTGTTCAAAAAGATTTAAAATGTGGTATTTGTGGTGAACATGGAGGAGATCCTAAATCAATCCAATTTGCTGATAAAATTGGACTTGATTATGTTTCTTGCTCACCTTTCAGAATTCCCATTGCTAGATTGGCTGCTGCACAAGCTGTTGTTTTAAATAAAAAAGCATAAATAATCTGAGTAAAATATAATATAAAAAATTATGTGTTATTTATTTAAAAGTGAATAAGGTTTGATTTAATTTTTTTTTTTTTAAAATAAAGATTTTAATCTTTATTCTCTGGCTTTTTATTTATTCATAATTTAATTATTTAAATTAATTAAATATTTAGTATAATTTTGTAAAAAATATTTAATTTCAAATTTAAAAATTTTAGATGAGGGTTCTGTTAATAAATACTTGTTAAAAAATATTACTTTTGTTTTTTATTTATAAAAATTGTTATTGTATTTTATAATTTATCATAAATTAATTTAACTGAACTCAGACAATATAATATTTCTGTCTTAAAAAATTTAGAAATGAAGAAAAAATACATTTTATTTTTGTTCTGATTTTCATTGTTTAACTTGATAAAAATCTCAAAAAAAATCCAATTAAACTCTTGAATTTTTCTCATAATAGAGAAATGAGAAATGATTTACAAAAAGATAAACTATATAATTAATATTCATATTAAACTAGCTAAATAATTATATAATTTGAAAAATTTAATATTAAAATGTCAGATTCTTCAGGAGTAAAAACATTAGGATTAGTAACAGTTTTAATAACATTAGCATTATCAATAGGAGCTTTAGTAATAACTGCAATAGATTTTAGAATAATAGATATAAATTGGAATAATAGCCCTTGGAGACATTTAGGAATTCTTCAATATATTTCATCTATTTATGCTGTTGGTGTATCACTTATTGGATTACTAATATTTATAGTTTTCCCAGGTGAAAAAACATTGTTTGCCTTTGTAAATTTTTTATATAATAATATTTATTATAGTATATTGGTCTTTTAGTACTTTCATCTCTTTTTTCTATTGCAATTGGAATTTTCAATGCTATTGGAGGGGTAATTTATCATAAAACTCATCATTTAATTGGTTGTAATACTGAATTAACTGGAATTCTTCAATTATGGAAAAATATTGATGAATATATGATTTTAGCCCATAGCGTTCTTTGTTCTCCTTTATGTCATTGTTATGCAAATTATAGTTTAAAAGAACAAATGGAAATCAATTTTTTTACTAAAGAAACTTTTTCACATTTAAGTAATTATATAACTTTTACTAATGATGAGAAAGAATTTAATATTAACAATTGTAAGAATGGAATAGAAACAATTAGAGAAATTTATCAATCAAATCCGAATAATACTAATTCTCATATTCGAATTAAAAATTTTAAAAGATTTCGTGAATATTGGAAAAGAATTGAAAATAGATTAAAATGTACTGGATGGTGTACCACTAAATATACTAATCCTTTTACTTTACAAAATGATACTATGATTAAATATGTATTTAGTGATATTAATAAAGGTATTGTAAAGTATCCTGGATGTTTAAATAGAATTGTCAATTGGATTCCTTCTTTAGTCGCTGTTGTTGGGGCTTTATTAATTACTTGTGGAGTTATTCAAATAGTTACTTTGGTTTTTTCTTTGAAAATAATGAGTGAAACTCAAAAAGAATAATTTTTATATTGAGATAAATTTTTTTTTTAATTTAAAACTTAAATGTAATAAATACAAATTTAAAATATATTTATAATGAATAATAAATTATTATATTGATTTTTCATTCATTTGTTTTTTACAATACAAATTTAAATTGAATCAAACCAATTTTTAATTAGATTTACTTATATTGAATATTGTTAATTTAAATATAAAGAGTTGATAATTTAAATAAATTTTCACTTAATAATTTTCATAACTATATTTAATGAATAATTTAACATTTTTCTGCATATAAATTAATTGAGAATTAATTCATATACATATCAAATAGTTCTTTATTTTTGAATTATTAATGGTGTATATATATTTTTTTTCTTCTAACATTTTGTTTTTATTTAATTTTAATTTTATTTTTTTTAAAATATTAAATTTAATAATGTACATTTCATGAAAAACTTTTTTATTTCACATAATTAAAGTGCATATTTGTATGGTAATTACTAAAATTATTTTTATTATAAAAAGAAACATTATTTGATTTATTAAAAATCAAATCAGTTGAGGATCTACTTAGCATTTTAGAAGCACTATTAACTCTATTTAATTTTTTATTACTATAAATATTTTTTGAAATATTTTTAGAATTATTTTTTGTTCTTGGATAATTCATATTTATTTTATGAGGATTATTTGAATATTTTCCTCCATTTTTTTTATCAATAACACTAGATGATCTTATATGTTGACCATGTATTAATCCATTTAATAAATTTTTATTATTTGCATTTTTTTGAGGAAAATTTTGAATTAATCTATTTTTATGATTTACATAATTAAATATATTAACACTACTATTATTTTTACTATAATGATTTAAATTATTATTATTTAATTTTACAAAAAGATTACCTTGGTTTTCATTTATTATTTTTGGTTTATCCATTACGTTAATATCTACTAAAGGTTGCTGATTTTGATTATTGTTATTTTTATTTTGTAATATCCCAATTGATGAATTTGAATGTGAAAGTTGTCTTTTTTTTGATGAACTAATTGGTCTATTTTGTCCTTGCTGATTTGTATTTGCTTCATTTTTATTTTTATTTGAATTTGCTATTTTATTTGAATTTGTTGGATTATTTGAAGGATTATTAATATTATTTATTATATTTAAATTATTCTCTTTTTCTGTGTTTGAATTATCTTCTCTTTTTTCTGTTTTTTCTTCATTTTTATTATTAGCATTTTCCAACTTTTTCTTTGCTTCAACTTCATCTTTATTATAATAAAAATTTTTAAAAGATTTTTTATAACTTTCCCCTCCTAAAATTTCTTCATATCTCAATTTAGTTTCTTCACTAATTTTATCAATACTTTCACAATACCTCTTATCAAAATTATCTTTTTTTTCAGGAATAAAAGGGGCAGGCAAAGTTTTACTTTCTAATTCTTTCCAAGGATAATATTTCAACCAAGGATGTTCTTTCATTTCAGCAGCTCCTCCTTTATTTCCTAATCGATTATCAACTTTCCTGATAAGTAATCTATTTATAAAATCAGCACTTTCAGGACTCCATCCTTGTCTTAAATCTTCCTTTTTAATAGAAGCTTGAACAGAAAGCATTTGTTCTTTAATTTCTTTTCTATTTTTCCCATAATAAGGTCTTTTCCCTATCATAAATTCATAACCAATAACTCCAATAGCAAAATAATCTACTGGGAAAGAATGATTTTTACCTCTCATGACTTCAGGAGACATATAACCAGGAGTACCACTTGTTTCACTTGAATTATCAGGCATATTTTCCTTAGCAATTCCAAAATCTGTTATTCTAACATATCCTTTATTATCAAGCACTAAATTTTCTGGTTTAATATCTCGGTGAATAACATTATTACCATGAATGTATTCTAAAGTATAAACCATACAAGCTATGAAAAATCGAGTTTGTTCTTCTGAAAAACGACGGTAACGTGAAATATGATATCTTAAATCTCCTCCTGATAACATATCCATCACTAAATATAAGTTGTCTCTATCTTGAAATGCATAATGCATGTTTACTATGAATGGGTGGTTCAGTATTGAAAGAAATTCACGTTCACTGTTTATTGATTTTTCACTTTTTTTATCTATTATTTTTAATTTTGACATCTCTTTTAACGCAAAAGTCTCTTTTGTTTTTTTATATTGAACTTTCCATACTTTGCCAAATCCTCCTTTTCCTATTACATACATGAAATTAAAATTGTTTTTGTTTATTGAAGATTGGGAAACTTGGTTTTTATTTTGAGAGTTTTGAAGAAGAATTTTATCCATATTTTTTTTATTTACTATATAAATTTTAAATGTTTGTTTAAAATTATTTCTTTTCATAGTTAAATTTTTTATTGATAAAATTTTTATATTTATTTAAAAACTAAACAAATAATACATCATGAGATTTGTTTTGTAAATCAGAAGATATATATATTAATTAATATAATAAAATTATTTATTAAATATGAAAAATTATTTTGATTTCACAGGACAAGTAGCATTGGTTACTGGTTGCTCTACAGGATTGGGTCTTCAAATGGCAAAAGTTTTGGCCAGTCAAGGTTGTAATATTGTAGCTGTAGCCCGTAGAGAAGAATTATTAAAAGAAATATGTGAAAATTTAAAAAAAGAATATAAAGTAGATGCTTTACCTTTAAAATGTGATTTAACTGACTCAAAAATGATAAAAGAAATGGTTCAAAAAGCTTATGATCATTTTAAAAGAATAGATATATTATTAAACAATGCAGGAACAGGTACTGTGACACCAGCAGAACAAATGACAGATGAAAGTTTTGAAAAAGAAATAAAACTGGATTTAACAGGAGTATTTACATGTGCAAGAGAAGTGGCAAATATAGCAATGATACCTGCGAAATATGGTAGAATAATCAATATTGCTTCAATGTATGGTTTAGTTGGTAATAAAGCAGGTCCTTGTGCATCTTATCATGCGGCAAAAGGTGGTGTAATTAATTTAAGTAGAGCTTTAGCTGCTGAATGGGCTCAATATAAAATTACAGTGAATGCTCTTTGTCCTGGTTTCTTCATGACACCACTTACAAAAGATTTACTAGAAAGCCAACCTTTTAAGGAATATCTTAAGAATGCTTGTCCACTTGAAAGATATGGAGATGAAGGTGAATTAGATACTTCAACTTTATTCCTTGCTTCTAAATATAGTTCCTATATAACTGGAACTACTGTTACAGTTGATGGAGGATATACTTGTGTTTGAATTATTTTTTAGTTATTTAATTATTTATTAAAAAATTTCTAAGGGGTTATTGAATATTTTTTAAACAAAAAATCAAGTATAAAAAAAATAAAATAATAAAAATGGAAAGTCATTCTTATGCAGGAGGTAATGTAGAACACATAAAAGTTGGTGTGGATCATACAAAAGATGTTCAAGCATATTTAGATTATTATAATATAGTAGGAGATGATGATGGAGGTAAAATGATGACTGAGCAAGAATTTGAAGCATATAAAAAAAAAGTTGCTTATGCAAGAGCAAATCATCTTTATGTTTTTTATGCAAATATTCGTGGAGAAGAATGTAAATCAATAGGACCTTCTTCTTTATGTTTTTGTAAGCATAGATACCGTAATCATAATTTTGACAATATAAAAACAAAGAAAGTGAATTGTAAAAATTGTAAATGTCCAATGTTTAATTATATTCCAGTTCATGGTAGTATGGATTTAAAATGTGCATGTCATCATTCATTTGAAGATCATGATCCAGTTAATAAAAAATGTGGAAAAGGATGTTCATGTAAGAAATTTTCTAGTAATTATACTTGTGATTGTGGATTGCCTTACGATAAACATCATACTGCAATTGAAACAAGAGAAGAAAGAATAAAATTAGGAAAAAATGTTGATGCTGGAAATAATATGGTTGCAGGAATTGGTGGATTAGGATCTTTTGGTGGAATGGTTAATAACGCTTATAGAGATCAATATAAAGATTTACTTGAAGGGGATGAAATGAAAGCTCTTCCTGGAGAAAATAAGAAAATGATTGGAAATACTGAAAATAAAGGAAAAGGTAATAGTGGAAATAATGGAGGAGGTGTTTTAGGATTACTTAATCAACCTAATAAATTTGGGAAATAAATCTTTAAAAATTCAAAAATTTTTTATTCATTGAAAAATGATTTTTTTGAATTAAGTTTATTCTTTATATATATTTATATTATTTATTATTTTTATTCATCTGATACTTCTTCATTTTCATAACTAATATTATCTTCTTCTTCTTCTTTTTCTTTTATATATAATTCAGGGTCAAAATCTTCTGCTAAGTTTTTTAATATTTTAACTTCTTTTCTAACTTTACTTTTTTCTTCATCTTTCTTTTTATTTTTCATTGTTATCATTGCTTTTATTTTTCCTCTCAATGCTTGATTCCTATTGAAATCTTTTAATATTAAATCATGTTTTGCTTTATTTTTCAATCTCATTTTTAATTTCTTTTTTTGTTTTTGAATAATTTCTTCAGCTCTTCTTTTTTCTTCTTCTTTTTTTTCTTGTTCAATTACTTTTCTGCTTCTAGGATCAACCCTATTAATAGAATTAGGGTCTAAAGTAATCATATCATAAGGAATTTTTTCTAATAAATTTCTAACTTCATTTTCTCTTTTTTGGTTTTTGGTTTCATAAGGATTATTTTCAAAGGTATCAAAATTTGCAAAACCACTTCCTGGAATAATAATAGAAGAAAAACCCATATTAGTTCCAATCCCTAAAAAATCTTCAAAATTAACAAATTTCATTTGTTTAACTTTAGTTTTATTATCTTTAAAATGATGTTTCATATAAGGTTCTTTTTGTTTAATTTTTGAATAATCTTTCCATATTTCTACAACACTTCCATATGAAACACTCATTAAATTTTTTTGAGAAACAGATAATGCACTTGCAATATTAGGATTAAAGTATTCAAAGACTTCTTTATATGAATTTCTTAAGTCCCAAATTTTCATTTTTGAATCATTTCCACATGTTGTAAGAGTATAACCATCTAAATCAACACATAAAGCATTTACACTATAAGGATGAGCAAATATTTTAACTACTGAATTATTCCCAAAATTAGGAGACCATAATTGAACTAAGCCATTTGAATGTCCTGTTATAATAATTCCATTACTATAATTTTGAGTAAATGAAGAAATAAAACCTGATTTTGTTTTTATTTCAGAAACTATTTTCCCAATTGAAATATCTTGATATTTTATCATATTATTTTTTAAAGTAGCCACAAGTAGAAAATGATATGGTAAATATTCTAAAAAAACAGGTTGTGGCATATAATCAAGAGCATGTAATTCAATCCCTTGTTTATCATATATATATAACATATCACTTTGTGCTACTGCTATCATTGATTCATTTTGAAGGAATTTAATATTTGATATTTTATTTTCCACATTAAAGTCTATTATTATATTCTTTAATTTCCAATCAATTATAGAAATATTTCCTTTTTCTCCTCCCATTAATAAATATTTTCCATTTCTTGTATAATCAATGTAAAATGGACCATTTGATGGTAAAGAAATATCAAAAATATTATCTGAATTATATTTTGGTAAGGTTGATTTTAAATAATCTTGGGTTACTTTTAATGTTTTTTCATTTTCATTTTCTGGTATTATATATCCATCTGGGTCATTTTCTAAATATTGAAAATTTCGTTTGGCTTCTTGATGTATTAATTTTTGTAGTTTTTGATTTCTATGGATTTTATCATTTAATTTCTTATCTAATATTGAAGACATTTTTTCCAAAAAAGATGATAAAAATTAAATAATTGTTTAAAATATTTGATAATAATATAAATTTTTGGAAAAATAAAAAAAAAGAAAATTAATTTAAATAGTTTAAATTTTAACACTCTTATTTTAATAAATAATCAATCAATATTTTATTGTTTAAAGATTAATGACATTGTTTACTATACCATTACTTTCCTTGAATGTAGGTTCTTTATCATTAATAACCCAATTTCCATCAACAACATACTTATAGAAATATTTTCCTCTTTTAATTTTTAATGTTACTACCCATTGATTTTTTAAGGTATCTAAAGTTAATGGATGTCTAACTTGCCATTTATCGAATGAACCACAAATTTGAACACTTTGTGGAGGATGTTTCTCATCTACATTATAAGTGAATGAAACTGGAATTCTAATTTCTCCATCTACAATAACTGAAGGTGGTGCAATAGTATAAGCATTGAAATTCTTGTTAGATAAAAGTTGTTGTTGCCTTGCAGCGTAATTTTCAGTTTCTTCTTTTTTGAATATATAACCTTGATTAGTTTCTTTCAAAGCATCAGCAGCTTTTGATAAGCCAGAATGATCAATATCTTTTTTACTTTCCATAACTTCTTTAACATTGTAGAAGATTTTACCTTTCAAACGATAGAATTCACGACACCAAGCTCTTGAAACTTGAGAAACATCAATTGTACTTGCATAAGCATTCTTTCTACAATTTTCATAAGCTTCTTTATGTGAGAAAAGATTAATAGCTCTGTTAATTGCTTTAATAAGTTCACCTGCATTATAATAATCGAAAGTGAAACCATTACCTGTATTATTGTCCCAATTATATTCAAATACAGTATCACGAAGACCTCCTGTTCTAAAGGCAATGACTGGAGTTCCTGCAACGAAGAATTCTTGTTGGACAATTCCACCTGGTTCGAAAAGAGATGGCATGAGACCGAAGTCAGAACCAAGATTAATTTTTGGACCATCAGTAAAGAATTCATTTGGATCTGCCCAGAAACTATTTGGATATTTACCTCTTAAGTAGTTAATTTTACCAACACATGCAGCTACATAAGGATCACTTAAGGTACCCATACCTCCTACAAGAATGTTAATTTTACCGTTTGCATGTCTAATAACTTCTTCTGCTGCTTCAAGAATCATAAGAACACCTTTTTGTTGTGTCAATCTTCCTACAAATGAGAATATTGGAACATCGAAATTCACATTTTGATATCCAAAGTATTTTTTCTGAATATATTCTTTACAAGCCTTTCTATCTCCACCAGCTTTTTCTTTAAGTGCTTTCTCTCTTCTATCTTTAAATACTCCATTACAGAAAGCAAATGGTTGGCTCTTTAATTTAAGAACTGGAGCCAATGGTGAAGAACTAAGTAATTCATCTCTATATGAGAATGATACAGTACCCCATTGATCACTAATCATTAATGCACATCTTGATGGATTTATTACAAGTTGTTTCCACCAAGGATCAACTAACCAATCTCTTTGAATTTGATGAATTCCATCAAGTGAACCTTGTTGTGGTGATGGATATAATCTACCTTCATAAGTAGGGGCAAGGTTGTGACAAATATGGAAGAATGTTGTTCCCTTAAATACATCTCCGAATGATCCGTTCTTACCATATGCAGCACATAAACCAGTGAACCAATCGTTTGTCATTAAAATAGCAGGAATAATTTTAACATCACAAAGAAGTTGAAGTGATGCTTTACAGAAAAGACAAATTTGTCTTAATGTATCTTCACAACCGTAATCTGGATATGGTTTAGGGAAGATTTTGTAATTATGAAGGAAGTAATATTTAATACCTCCATTTCCTTCACCGTAATGAACACCAAATGTATATTTTTGATCAAGTTGAACTTCAATATTTCTAATATAGTGAATATTAAATGGATCATCTTTTAAATAATCGGTTTGTCCTTTTTTATTTCTATCATAATAAGGACTTATCATAATTAAATCTTGTCCAATTTCTTGTAAACCTTGACTAAGTTCATCAACCATAACACCTAAACCTCCTACAGTAGACCATCTTCCTAATTCAGGAGTAACAAAGCAAATTGGCCCTAATATATTATTATTAACCATTTTTTCAGCTTCTTCTGGTAATTTTGAAGAGGGTGTTCCTTGGAGAAGTCCCTTCATTTCTGCAATTTGTGCACAATATTTAAAGAATGCAGTAGAGAATCTATCATCTCCCCAAACAAAACCAATTTTAGAAATATAATCTGGGAAATTAACTCCATATTTTCCTAAAAGATCAAATACATAATTCATCCATTTTGCAAATTCTTCAACCGGAAGATTTTTATCTAAAATTTCTCTTAATTGTAAAGAAACTTGATAAGTATCAACAGAAGGACCATTGGTTCTAATTTCATTAATCATTCTTGAATTAGATTTTTCTAAGCAATGTTTATAATTATCTTGAGTGAAAGGAACAATAGAGAATCCGAAGCAAACAGTTGAATATGGTTCAACTTTTCTATTAACATGTCCTTGAACTAATTCTCTTACAAAATAGAAATCTCCTTTACCATCATTACTCCAATCTTCAATATAACAAATAGAATTGAAGTTACTTTGTTCATCTGAAACACTATCAGCTCCTTCAGTTGGTACTTTTAATAAATTAGTTAAATCTAATTCAAAAGTAGTTTCTTGATCAGTAAAGTTAATTGCGAAAATACCAGTTTCTTCTGGAGTCTCTCTTGCAAAGCAGAAAATACCTGGATGTACTTTTTTATTTTTGTCAAGAGCATTTAAATATACTAATTTTCCTCTTCTTAAACTTTCATGAGTATATCTCATTTTTCTTCTGTAATCATAATGGAATTTAATTTTATTTAAATCAAATCCTTGTTGAGGTCCTAATTCATTTACTAATTGTCTTTGTTTAGTATCTATTTCTCTTGCTTGGGAAACATCAATTCCAGATAATTGAATAAGAGAACTAATACTTTCATTTAAATTATATGATGGAAGGAAATCAGATAAGTTACTTCCTGAACTTTGAGTACTTTGAGTTGTTGAAGCAGTTTTTTCTTTTTCTCTTTGTTCTTGTTGTTTACTTTCAATTAATCTCATTAAAGATTTACTTCTTTTTTTACTAGAAAGTAAATTTGTAGTTGATGATCCAGTTGGACCTTTATCTTTTGATTCATATACATTTACAATTTTAACTCTATATGCTTCACCATCAATTTCATTCATGAATGTCATCGGAATATCTGGTAATGCAAATAATAAATCAACTGCAGCCCAATTTCCTCTTCCATATAATAATGCTGGATATGGCAAAATTTGAGCACTTGAACTTTGAACTAATAATGCTCCTTCTGGTAAATTTTTATAATTATCATCATACCATCCTTTAATAATTGAAACATCTTTTGGTTTTGTTTTTTCAATTTTACCATCTCTTTGAACTTTTTTTCCTAAAATTTCAGAAATTACCATTGGTAAAGTATACATTCTTGGAATAATACCAGATTTAGATAAAACAACATGTCTTTTTGATTGTTTTGAATTTAACCAACATTCACCAAAGAATACAAATGAAGGATAATCTCTCCAAATAGATTTAGTTAATTTAATTAAGAATGGATTAGCATATGTTTCACATAAATCAGTATTATAAAATCCACTTTCTTCATTAGGCATAACAATTTCTCCATTCAAAATATCCATAGGTTCATAAGCTGGTTTACCGTCATTGTCAATTCTGTAAAGTTCAGCAGCATCAATTTCCATAATTTGAGGCCATGCTTGACAATTATCTAAATGAACACCATCAATACCATATTTTTCAATAAGGTTTTTAATTTCATCAATAAGTAAATTCCAGCATTCAATTTTTCTATAATTTAAAACAGCAGAATCTTCATATTGAATAGAAGCACCATCAGTACCATAACAAACTTGTACTTTACCTTTATTATCTAAATAGTGAAGGAGAACATCTCTATATTTTCTATTTGCTCTACTTGAACTAATTCTTGCAAGAGAATCTAAAATAACTTTCATTGAAAGTCTTTTGGCTTTTCCCATAAGAGATCTGAAAGCTTTGTCACCTCCTAATAAAGATGAGATTGAATTTCTTGAAGTGACAGCCATTGGACTAGCATCTGTATTAGGGAAATCAATTGCTTCTCCAGTTTGTTCATCATATGCTATTTCATTATCTCTTTCTAAAGCTCCCATAATATATAAACAATTAACATATCTTTGATTATATTCATCTAATTTTCTTTCTAAATTTTGGAATGTTCCTCTTTTTACTATTCTTCCTTGTCCTTTGTCAATTTGAGCACCAATTAAATCACAAAATACTTCATGAACTGATAAATCTTTAATGTCTTTATCTAAAACAATTGTTCTTCCTTTACCATCAAGACTTTCACCTTTATCATTTAATACTTTTACATTTGTATATCTACCATTTGCGAATTTTGCAAGATACCAATCATAATAACCACATTTAGCAAGTTTTCCTAATGGGAAAAGTAATCTAACACAATCGCTTCCTGAAGTATCTTCATTTTGACTTTTTAAGAAAGTAATAACATTATGTTTTACATTTGGATTTTCACATGGAGAATTTGTAATAAGAATTAATTCTTGTTCTTCATAATCTGATTTTTTAACTTTTAATTCAAGATTCATCTCATCTTCTAAAAGTCTTATTCTAGTATTTTGAATATGATAAGCGGCTTTATCTTGCCAGTTACTTTCATCATAAATCATACTTAAAATTTTAACTGCTTCATTTCTACAATCTCTTTCGAAATGACCTAATAATTGAATATATAATCTTTCTAAATTATCAATAGATTCTTGGTCATTAACATTTTGGAATACAATTAATAATTTTTTTAGTTGAACTAAAGTTTGATACCATTCATCTTTCTTTTCACCATTTGCAAACAAATTAACCATTTCTTTATATTTTTCCATAGTGAATTTTTCTTTTTCAGCAGTTTCACTAACTTTAATTAAGTCATCTTCCATTGTTTTGAAGTTTTGAGTGAAAGCAGCAAGTTCATCAATACCTAAATATAATATAATACTTTTAATAATATGAGCTTTGACATAAATGTCTAATCTTCCAAGTCCTTTTTCTCCTAAAGTAAGTAATTTTTTATTAAGAACAAATTTTCCTTTTGTTGAAACATCAGTTCCTAATTCAATTGGAATTTTGGCAATATCAGTATCTTCAGCTTTTTTAGTTACTTTACCATTAAGTTCTTTAGCAATTGCTTCGAAGTTAAAGTGTTTGTTTTCTATATCAGAAAGTAATTGAAATTTTTCTTTTAAAGCATCCATCAAAACTTTTTTTACTTCATCAGAATTGATTTTTGATAAAATAGAATAAAAGGGAACAAGCATATGATGGAAATATAAATATAATCCTAAACATTTTTCACAAGGGAGATCACATGGTAATCCATTTGTTGTTACAAATTCTACTAACGCACTTTCTGGGTCACTTGGTTTTAAGTCACTTAATTTTTGAATTAAGGGAAGTGATACTATGAATTCTTTAACTTCTTGTGTATCTGACATTTTTTTTTATATATTTTATTCTGACATTTCATTATTTATAGTTGAGAGATTTATTAATTTTTTATTTAACAAATACAGTTAATTTTTAATTACAACATTTTATTTATTTTTTAAATAGAAAGGATTTTTTTACTTGTTTTTTGAAATAATCAGTTTAATTATATTATTTTTATTATTTTTTAATTTATGAATTGTGATTCAAGAGAAATTTAAAAATTTTTTATTTTTTATTTTACGGAAAATATATGCTATTTTGATTTATATTCCATGATAAATAAATTTTTTTTATTAATTAATGAAATATAAAATCATTTAGTTAAAATAAATTATTTTTTTATTATTTAAATGATTACTAATTAATAATTGTTTTTTATTGATTTCAAACTGTTATATACATTTACTTGGAAAAATTAAAGTTATTTAAATACTTTATATGAAATAAGTTTTAATACTTTACTTGTTAAATAAAATATGAACAAATTAAATAAAGGTTTTCAGAAAGTCTTCAACATTAAAAAAAAAAAGAGAATAGAATTTAGACAAATTTTTATAAAACAAAAAAACTTTTTTTATTCATCCTTGTTTGATACAATAATAATATTAAAAATAAAAACTCAAATAAAAAAAAATTTATATATAAAAAATATCTTAAAATAATTAACACTGAAAAATCATAATAAAATTTCCAATCAAAAAAAATACTAATTACATTAAAAATTAAAATTCATCAGCCCAATGTCTATCATATCCAATAGGAATATAATCATCATTATCTTTTTTAGAAGAACCAACATAATTATCATGAGAAACCATATCTTCATAAGGATTAGTTTCTTTCAAATAATGACTTAAATCACTTGTTTTAGGTAAATAAGGAGGATTTAATTTAAAGTCTTTTAATTTTTCAAAATCAAAATCAGAAAAAAATTGTTTTCCTTTTAAAGTATTAACATTACAAATTCTATAATTAACTTTTTTAGTTAATAAATCTTTAATGAATTGATTAACATGATTAAATTTAACATTATCACTTGGGAAAAAGCATTCTTTATGTAAAATTTCTTTATATATTTCAATAACTTCATTAGCATAATTTCCAAAGGGATAACTTCCATAAAAAATTTCATACATACAAATTCCAACTGACCAAAAATCACAACTTAAAGAATATCCTCTTCCTTGTAAAATTTCAGGAGCTATATAATGAGGTGTTCCTATAACAGTTGAAGTATAATCTGTTAAAACTTTTGCAGTTCCAAAATCAATCATTTTTAAATAACCATTTGTATCTATCATAATATTTGCTGGTTTAATATCTCTATGTGCTATAAATTTTTTCTGAAGGTAATCTAACATTAATAACATTGAACTAATGTAAAATTGAGTTTCATATAAATTTCTTTTCATAGTTCTAGATGATAAATATTCATCTAAATTTTTCCCTTGAACATATTCAATTAACAAAAAACAAAAAACATTATTTTTCATACTTTTAACCATTTTTATTATAAATGGATGATCTAAGGTTAACATAACTCTTCTTTCATTTACAAAATATTTCGCTAAAATTTTTTGTCTTTCTACACTTTTTCTCGAAATTGCTTTAATAGCATAAATATTTTTTTTATTATGAACTAAAGAAACTGAACCAAATTTTCCTCTTCCTAAAAATTTAATATATTGTAAATCATGAAGTGTGATTGATGTATCTTGTAAAGCAAATTTCTTTAATAAATGTTCTTTCATATTTTTATCATCTAAAATTATATCAAAATCACTTTTAGATAAAACATAACATACAACTTTATCAATTGCAGTTACAGTTGCAGTTCTTTTAACTCCAGATAACAAAAGTACATTTTCTCCAAAACAATTTCCACTCTCTAAATCTCTTATATAAACTCCACCTTTTGTTATTCTTACTCTTCCTTTAGAAATTAAATATAATGTATCACCAATTGTATCTTCGGTAACTATAGTTTGATTTTGTTCATATTTTATTTTTTTTAATTTTGATGCTATTAATTCTAAAGTTTTTTCTGAAAGATTTCTAAATAAAGATAATTTTTTTAATTTTCCTATTCTATTTAATAAATTTAATGGTTTTTCTT
>JAEEGL013591052.1_pt1 | contig 15601 bp, 8 predicted proteins | sample 9134231 | NCBI WGS metagenome assembly JAEEGL01 (sample SAMN16246548, study PRJNA631951) | gut metagenome | biome: gut microbiome; feature: rumen; material: fiber-attached | host: Bos | place: Iran: Karaj | collected 2018-10
CAGAACTGCTCCCCATCGTTTTGACGAGCTTATATCTGCCTTTGTCCTTTCTGACAACGACAACGCTCGTCGAACCTGACTTGTTCTTTTTTTGTCGGACAAACATCACTTGTAATTTGTTCGCAAAAATACTCAAAAAAACATCGGGACACCCATTTTGGGTGCCTTGACAAAAGTATTTTACTCATTACAAGCAAATTATAAATTTGAAGATTTTTTTGTGACGAAGTCAGGGGAGCCTACCATGAGAAAAACAAGAACTATGATGAAGAATTGTTTTGTCATTGTGGATGTTATTTGTTCAACGATTACTATTTAGAATGTTCCTTTTATAGGTATATAGTTACCTTTTATTTTTCTGCAAAAGTACAAAAAATACCAATGGCAAGTTAACGAAAATACATCTTCTCCGAACAAGAGCAGAAGACATCGCAACCCGCACAACCCGCAAGAGCAAGGACAACCGACCAACCGTGCCACCCGCAAACGCAAACAGAAACGAACAGCAAATGCACCATTCCGTTTGGCCACCCTCCTCAACCGAAAACGACACGCATTTCCGACACCCACAACATAACGTTAACGCGACGCCTTGACCGGCCAAACGGAACCTCCGTCTCGCAAGGGGACGCGCTTTCTAAACACGAATTGTCACGAATTCACCACGAATTTGCCATAAATATTCATTTTTCATTCTTCGCTCTTTCTTTCATCATTCATCATTCAGCATTCATCATTACGAAACAAAAGGCGCAGCCCCCGGCCACGCCCTCATTCTTAATTATGCATTTTTAATTCTTAATTACCACCCCGGCGCTATCGCGCACGGGCGATGCTCTCCCAAAAGGACAAAACCGGTTGGCCTCCTATCGTCGGCCTTCCGGTTTTGGAATCTGTTTTTTTTAATCGCGGAGACAGCGGACTGACCGACCGTAGTACTTGCCGTTGAGGTGCCTGTACACGCCCGCGTTGGGGTAGTCCAGGCCGCGGTAGTAGGCGTAGTACGGGAGGCTCGCGCTCTGCGTAGCACTCCGGAAGCCGGCGTAGTTGCCCGCGGTGGAGAACGACGAACCGCTGCAGTTGCCTGCCGGAACGGCGGAAAAGCCCGTGGCGTTGTTGCCGCTCGGGGCATTGCCCACCGCACAGCTGTTCATGGATGTGTTCCACCCTTCCGTGGAGGCCAACGCCTTGGCGATGTAGCTGCTGTTGCCGCTGCAAGTATATTCGCTTTGGCTGCTTACATAGTTAGTCAGCTGTGTCCATTCCGCATCACTCGGCAAATGCCACCCCGCAGGGCAGATGCCCCTGCGATGACCGCTGAAATTCACTGAGGCCGCATGATTGTAGTCTTGATCCACGCTCAACTCCCCGTAGTCCGTGTTGAACGTGTCCACCGCAGCGTTCCAGTTGTAGAGCAGGCCGTAGTTCATCAGCGCATACGTGGCCGAGTCGTTGTCGTACCAGCGGGCCTGCTTGCCCGTGTAGGTGTAGCCCGTGCCAGCGGCGGGGATGAGGTACGTTCCCGTGCTCGGCGAAGTGGTGGTCCGCAGGTTGTCCCGCATCCAGCACTGGTTGCCGATCTGCACCGTGGCATAAACGTTTCCCTCGTGGTCGGTCACCGTGGGGGCGGCGGGGCAGGATTTCTCGTCCACTACGGCAGTGCCGGTTTCATCGCGGAGACAGCGGACTGACCGACCGTTGTCCTTGTAGCTGTAGTACCTGCCCACGTCCGCGTTGCCGTAGCACAGGTCGCGGCCGTAGGCGTAGCTCGGGTAGCTCGCGGTCTGCGTAGCACTCCAGAAGTTGGCGTAGTCGCCCGCGATGTCGACCGACGAACCGCTGCAGGTGCAGGCGCCTGCCGGAACGGCGGAAAAGCCCGTGGCGTTGTTCGCCGTCACACTCTGGTCTCCAGGATAACACTCGCCACTGTAACTATTCCACCCTTCCGTGGAAGCCAACGCTTTGGCGATGTAGCTGCTGCTGCCGCTGCAAGTATATTCGCTCTGGCTGCTCACATAGTTCGTCAGCTGAGTCCACTCCGCAACACTCGGCAGATGCCAGCCCGCAGGACAGATGCCCCTGCGGTGGCCGCTGAATGTCACAGACACCGCATTGCTGGAGCTGGTATTCACACTCGTCTCCCCGTAGGCCGTGTTGAACGTATCCACCGCCGCGTTCCAGTTGTACAGCAAACCGTAGTTCATGGACGCATACGTAGCGGAGTCGTTGTTATACCAACGAGCCTGCTTGCCCGTGTAGGTGTAATTCGCATTGGCGGCCGGGATAAGGTAGGTTCCCGTGCTCGGCGAGGTTGTGGTCCGCAGGTTGTCGCGCATCCAGCACTGGTTGCCGATCTGCACCGTGGCATACACGTTGCCCTCGTGATCCGTCACCGTGGGGGCGGCGGGGCAGGACTTCTCGTCGATGACGGCATCTCGGAGACAGCGGACTGACCGACCGTCGTCCTTGCAGTAGTTGCACCTGAGCACGTCCGCGTAGTAGTAGAGCAGGTAGCGGCCCCAGGCGAAGCTGCTGTCGTTCTGCGTAGAGGACCAGCAGTAGGCGCCGTAGCCCACGTCGCCGAACGACGAACCGGTGCAGAGGCCTGCCGGAACGGCGGAAAAACCTGTGGCATTGTTCGAGCCTTGGTTATTACCCACCGCACAGCTGTTCGTGGATGTGTTCCACCCTTCCGTGGAGGCCAACGCCTTGGCTATGTTGTTGCTGTTGCCGCTGCAAGTATATTCGCTCTGGCTGCTCACATAGTTCGTCAGCTGAGTCCACTCCGCATCACTCGGCAGATGCCAGCCCGCTGGACAGATGCCCCTGCGGTGAGCACTGAAGGCCACGGACACGGCATTGTTGTAGTCCGTATTCACGCTCGTCTCCCCGTAGGCCATGTTGAACGTATCGACCGCCGCGTTCCAGTTGTACAGCAGGCCGTAGTTCATCGACGCATACGTGGCCGAGTCGTTGTTGTACCAGCGGGCCTGCTTGCCCGTGTAGGTGTAGCCCGTGCCAGCGGCGGGGATAAGGTACGTTCCCGTGCTCGGCGAGGTGGTGGTCCGCAGGTTGTCGCGCATCCAGCACTGGTTGCCGATCTGCACCGTGGCATAGACGTTACCCTCGTGATCCGTCACCGTGGGGGCGGCGGGGCAGGACTTCTCGTCGATGACGACATCAATTGGCGAAAACCCGACCGTAATCGTATCCGCAACGACACAACCAGTACGAAGATCCAAAACGGTAACAAAATACAGAGAATCAATCAAATGGGACATCGTTTGGGTAAAGCTATGGTTGTCAGCATCCAAGGGGTCACCTCCTATGGGAGCATAGTAGTAAGCGTATTCAAAATTACCGCTCTCATAATCATCGTATGGAGGTAGAACTGTAATGGTACCATTTGCCGGATGATCGTGTGTGGGAACACTCACGGTATTAGGTGTTTGAGTGAGTTGCAGGTCAGGAAGCTCTTGTTGTTCAACCTCAACTTCACCTGCGTACTCACAGTAGAAATTGTCAATAACCTTATAGGTGTAAGTGCCGGCATTCAAGCCAGTGAACTCAGTGACAGCGGAAGCATTGGAAACAGTATCCGCATCTTCGAGAATGACAGTGTAGTTCTTCGTGGATACATAGTTGCTGATAGTGATGATTACCTTACCATTGAATGGGTCAATTCCATTGTCACAAATAGTGTTATTTACGGAAGAATCTGAAGCAACTGGCGGCATCGTGTTGTCATAAATGTCATATTCGCGTGGAGTGGTACAACCGCTTGAATTCGTGGCTGTAACTCTATAGTGACCGGCAGGCAAATGGGTATTATCGACAACAGTTTCCCATCCGTCGGCAACAAGCCTCTCATATCGATAGGTGAATGTGGTGGGATTAGGTAGAAGTGAACCGTTTACCATATTAGCCTCATTGTCGCAGTATTGGTTAGGATTAACCGTAACCGTGAAGACAAGAGAAGAAATGGTAAGATGCAGGGTCACCACGCTGTCGCAACCGTGTACCGTTTGGTAAGTGTGTGTCGGTGCAACAATCGGTGTCGCCGTGTATTCCACGCCGTGCCACGTGAAGCTGTCGCACTCCACAGCCGTCGTATCGCACGTCCAGCTGTGGTAAACCGTCAACTTCAGCGTATCCACACTTTCACAGCTATCAGAATTGATATAGTAATGGGTGTACGTTCCGCTTTCCGTGTAGGTGTTGCCATCGATCCACGTATAAGAATCGCAAGCCTCCTCCGTCTCTGCATTATACGTGCCGTGGTTGATGGTCAGATGGAGGGTTACCACGCTGTCGGCCTCGTGTATATCGGTGTATTGCCGCACATAGCTTCCCGAAGAAGTGTAGGTCTGTCCGTCCCATACGTAAGATTCGCAAGCTGTAGCGGAAAACTCATTAGAGGAAGAGTAGTAAACGGTAAGGTGCAGTGTGTCAACCTGCGTGCAGCCATTCGCATCCGTGTGAGAGTAAAGGTAAGTGCCAGAAACGTTGTAAGTCCGTCCGTTCCCTTCCGTCCAAGTGTAAGTATCGTAAGCGGTTTGGGCGTAGGAATGGTGCTGGGGATGGTACACGGTGAGGTGGAGAGTGTCGGTGCAGGGACAACCGTGGGTGTTTGTGTAGTCGTAAGCGTAGGTGCCGCTCTCCGTGTAGGCCATGCCGTGCCAATAGTAGCTTTCGCAAGCGGTTTCCGTATCAACAATGTGTGCGGTGGGGTTCACCGTCAGGGTGACCGTTGCCGTGGCGGTGCAGCCGTAGCTGTTGGTGCCCGTCACCGTGTAAGTAGTGGTGGATGTCGGACTTACCGTAATGCTCGCCGTGGTGGCATTGGTGTTCCAGCGGTAACTGTTTGCCCCGGATGCGGTAAGCGTGGCGCTTTGGCCGCAGTCTATCGTAGTGTTACCTGCAATTACGAGATTCACTGTGTCACATAGGGTTGTAAAAGTGCTGTCCGCCCCGTATGCAGTATTCACTATATTGGTGGCATAAGCCCGCACATGATAGGTGGTGTTGGGCATGAGGCCTGTGATACTGCTGGAAAAAACTCCTATGCCGCCTTGATTTGTAGTGGTACACGTGTCGCTCACCTCGGGATTTGGCTCCTTACTCCAGCAAATGCCGCGAACGATTACCGACGATCCTCCATCGCTTATTACATTGCCGCCAGAAGAGGCTGTAAAAGCCGTGACATTGTTAACCTTGCCTGTAATTACTATGGGTAAAGATGCTGTGGTAAAGATGCTGTCTGCCCCATAGGCGGTACCAACGCTGTTGGTGGCATACGCCCGCACATGATAGGTAGTGCCCGGCGTCAATCCTGTTATGTTACTGGTAAAGTTCCCTATACCGCCTGTTTCGGGGGTATAGTTGGTATGGTTGCCATTGGTGGAGGGTTCCGAATCAACGCCCCAACAGACACCGCGAGCGATCACCGGAGTGCCGCCAACGCTTGTCACATCACCTCCGCAAGTAGCAGAATAACCAGTTATATTCATTACCGGGGCGGTTGTCACGATTGGAGTGGTTAACGTTGTAAAGGTTCTGGTTTCCCCATAGGAGGTTCCCGCACTATTGGTGGCATAGGCCCGCACATAATAGGTGACACCTCGTGTCAGCCCTACAATAGAGCTGGTAAAAGAGCCCATACCATAACCGTCGTTTGTGGTGCAGCTGTCGCTTGCGATGGGATTTGTATTCGTACTGCTCCAACATACGCCACGTGTAGTCACGGACGCGCCTCCATCGTCAGTCACATTTCCTCCACAAGTGGCGGTTGTGCCTGTAATGCCACTCACATCGTTAGTGACTACCACCGGAGCAAGGAAATTGACTGTCACCGTAACATTTGCCGTGGCGGTACACCCGTAACTATTGGTGCCCGTCACGGTATAGGTGGTGGTGGTGGTCGGACTTACCGTAATGCTCGCCGTGGTGGCATTGGTGTTCCAGCGGTAACTGTTTGCCCCAGAAGCAGTAAGCGTAGTACTTTGTCCGTAATTGATGGTGATATTGTCTGGCACACTGACCTCCACCGTGTTACAAAGGGTCGTAAAAGTGCGGTCCGCCCCGTATGCTGTGTCTGCGCTGTTGATGGCGTAAGCCCGCACATGGTAGGTTCTGTTGGGGATCAATCCAGAAACGGTACCACTGAAACTGTTCCCTCCGCTATTGAGGGAAAGATGGTCGCCGTTCACCGTAGGATTGGCAGAGGTACCCCAGCAGACACCGCGCCCGGTCACCGACGCACCGCCGTTATCGGTCACGGTACCGCCGCAGATCGCGGAGGTGGAGGTGACATCGCTTATATTGTCGGTGCGGACAGACGGGGCTATGGGATTCACCGTCACGATGACACTTGCGGTATCCGTACAGCCATACGTATCGGTTCCCGTGACAGTATAGGTAGCGGTGGCGAGAGGGCTAACATTAATGGCTGCAGATGTATCACCATTATTCCAAACATAACTATCTGCGCCTAAAGCGGTTAGAATTGTGTTTTGTCCATAATTGATGGTGGTAGTGCCTGCAACCGTGACAATCACCGTGTCACAAAGGGTCGTGAAAGCGCTGTCAGCCCCATACGCCGTGTCCACACTGTTGATGGCGTATGCACGCACATGATAGGTTCTGTTGGGGGTCAGTCCTGAAACGGTACCACTGAAACTGTTCCATCCGCCATTGAGGGAAAGATGGTCGCCATTCACCGTAGGATTGGCAGAGGTACCCCAACATACACCACGGGTCGTCACATCCGCACAGCCATCGAATGTCACACTGCCGCCGCAGGTGGCCGTGGTGGCGGTAATGTTTGTGACATTGTTCGTTGTAACCGTCGGCACAAGGGCATTTACTGTCACGGTGACTGTTTTCGTGGCAGTACACCCGTAACTGTTGGTGCCCGTCACGGTGTAGGTGGTGGTGGCGGTCGGGCTTACCGTGATGCTTGCTGTAGTGGCATTCGTACTCCAGTGGTAATTGTCTGCCCCAGATACGGTAAGGGTGGAGCTTTGATCGCAATCTATCGTAGTGTCACCCTCTATTATGAGATTCACCTCATTGCAGGGAGTGGTAAATGTTTTGTCCGCCCCGTATGCTGTGTCTGCGCTGTTAATGGCATACGCCCGCACATGATAGATGGTGTTGGGGGTCAGTCCTGAAACGGTACCACTGAAACTGTTCCCTCCGCTATTGAGGGAAAGATGGTCGCCGTTCACCGTAGGATTGGCAGAAGTACCCCAGCAGACTCCGCGCCCGGTCACCGGCGCACCGCCGTTATCAGTCACGGTACCGCCGCAAATCGCGGAGGTGGAGGTGACATCGCTTATATTGTCGGTGCGGACAGACGGGGCTATGGGATTCACCGTCACGGTGACACTTGCGGTATCCGTACAGCCATATGTATCGGTTCCCGTGACAGTATAGGTAGCGGTGGCGACAGGGCTAACATTAATGGCTGCAGATGTACCGCCGTTACTCCAAACATAACTATCTGCACCCGAAGCGGTTATGGTTGTGTTTTGTCCATAATTGATGGTGGTAGTGCCTGCAACTGTGACAATCACCGTGTCACAAAGGGTCGTGAAAGTGCTGTCAGCCCCATACGCCGTGTCCACACTGTTGATGGCGTATGCACGCACATGATAGAGGGTGTTGGGCAAAAGACCTGTGACACTGCTGGTGAAGCTGCCAATGCCATTGCCATTTGTAATGGTACAACAACTGGCACTCACCGTGGGATTTGCGGACGTACTCCAACATACACCACGGGCCGTCACATCCGCACAGCCATCGAATGTCACACTGCCGCCGCAGGTGGCCGTGGTGGCGGTAATGTTTGTGACATTGTTCGTTGTAACCGTCGGCACAAGGGCATTTACTGTCACGGTGACTGTTTCTGTGGCGGTACACCCGTAACTGTTAGTGCCCGTCACGGTGTAGGTGATGGCGGCGGTCGGGCTTACCGTAATGCTCGCCGTGGTGGCATTGGTGTTCCAGCGGTAACTATCTGCCCCTGATACGGTAAGGGTGGTGCTTTGGCCGCAGTCTATAGTAGAGTTTCCTGTAATTACGAGATTCACCACATTGCAGAGTGTGGTAAATGTTTCGTCTGCCCCATAGGCGATACCAATGCCGTTCATGGCAAAAGCCCGCACATGGTAGGTAGTGTTAGGGATTAGAGATGTAATCCATTCGTTAAACACACTATTTGCACCAAAAACCATTAGCGTGTCATCTCCTATCGTCGGATTCGGGGAAGTACTCCAACAAATCCCCATTGCGGATATTTCCGATCCGCCATTGTTTGTCACATGCGCACCACAGAAGGCTGTTGAGTCAGTGATAGAGGAAGGCACATCAGTGTTTACCGTTGGGACTGTCAGGTCAAATAGAAGAGGAATAATTTCACTTGCATGTTGTTCCCTTAAAATGGTTTTGCTTTCCCGCATAACCTCGTCAATTACGGCATAACCCGTGTATTTCATTTCGTCACCTTCAGAAAAAGGGTAGCCGCCTGTGGCCTTTTCTTCTTTAAGATAAAGGGTGAAATCCCCATTGGCATTGGTCTTGCCTATATGCCGGATGGTGTTTCCCGCACCGTGTCCTTCATTCACCATTTTAATGGTCATCTGACCTTTATCTACTTTGGCACTCAACAGATAAGTTTGTGGGGAAGAGAGTGTGGCTTGAAACAGATGAGTTCCTGCCGACAGTGCGGAAAACCGTTGCCCCACCGCCAACCGGCCTGTTATGTCGTAGATTTCCAACAACACGTCCTTGTCTTCGGGCAGCAGCAGTGCAAACTCGGTGGTGCCGTTAAAAGGGTTAGGCACATTCTGCATCAGCTGGATGTCAGAGTCCTGTTCGTGGTCGCCAACGCCAACCGTGCCCAACACCAAGATGGTGTCGGGATAGTTGAGCACCTCTTCCCATAGCTGGTCGAGGTTGAACACGGTGACATGATCCAACGGGATATGGTATTGATTCGTACTGTCTCTGCCTGTAAAGGTGACAGTAATTTGGGAAAATGCATTTACGCCGAATGCCACACAAAAAACGGTGGTCAATATTCTGTATATATCTCTCATAATCTGAACAATACATTTTGTTATCGGGACTGGCCTCCACTAATTGCCAACCTTAGTCCAACAGCCAGCGACTGGTTTGTTGGATACAGGCTGTTGCGTGTCTTGCAGCGGGAATATACGGCATCATAGGTGAAACTCCCGCCACGCACCACTCGCTTCGTCCCGGTGGCTGGTCCTACAGGGTTTGTGGCATCGCCAGAGGTATAGCTCCCATACCAGTCCGAGCACCACTCCCACACATTGCCACTCATATCGAACAGCCCTAATTCATTGGGTTTAAGTGTGGCTACGGGGTGCATTGTTCTATTCGCATTGCCCTGATGCCAGGCTACGCTATCCGCATCAGAACTCCCGCTATATTCATGGGAAAACACTATTCCGCAAGCGGCATATTCCCATTCCGCCTCAGTTGGCATACGAAACGGCAATCCGGAGCATTCACTCAACTTGTGGACAAACTGTTTTGCCTGATTGTAGGAAAGGTAATTGGCCGGATAATCGTCACCCATACCATATTCTTCCCTCCAAAGTGGGTTTCCTCCCATAAGGGCAGTCCATTGTTTCTGGGTAATCACAATTTTGCCAATATAAAAATCCGACAAGCTGACTTTATGGGCGGGCGACTCATCGGGGAATGAGAGATTGTTATCCGACCCCATGGTGAACGAACCGCCTTTGACATACACCATTGATGTTACAATTTCACGCACAACACCCTTGATAGCGTCAGATAATGTATCACTACCCCACTGAATCATAAGTCCGTTTTCCGTTCGGACTAATTCTTGGTTCTCATAGCGGTATTGTCCCTTGTCAAACGATTCTCGTTCGCAAGAGACCACCATACAGAAAATCATGGCTAACATGATGAGAGTCAAAGTCCTATTTCTCATTACTTCAAAACTTTAACGGTTTGTCTTTTTTATGTTTTTTGTCAGGGAAGCGGCATCCGAAACCTATTCTTGCCTCTATGGTCTTAAAGTTGGTGGAGACCGCTTCTGCTGAAAAAGCCACACCTTTGATATCGAACAGGAATCCGAAAGAGGCATCCACACCTTGGTAGGTGCGTTTCGGATAAGAGTACCACTCGTTGTCTATGTCTTTGTATGTCAGGGACCGATAGCCATAACCCACTCCAAACAGCAAGGATATGGGTTTTCGCGGCCTAACCACGAGGCCGACCTGAGCGGAAAGACGGGTTGACTTGCACTCGGTCAACCAATAATCTCCGCCCTCCTCAAACGGTTGTTTCCAACCCTTGAAGTGGAAATTGCTCAACAAGCTCACGAACCATCCGACATTTTTCATCTGTCCTATTTTGAATCCGGCAGACCAATGGGGTTGTGGGCAATACGCGGCGTTTAACGTGACAAAGGTATTAAACGGCATGTTTTTTCTTGCCTCTTTTCTCTGCATCTTCCGCCATTCAGATTCTGCATTAGCATCCACGTTCACCATGAACACAACGCGGTCACTGCTTAGCGAATCCACTCCTTCTTCTGCCAAAACGTCCCAAACAATGGTTTTGTGGCCCGGACCGACAATTTTTTCGCCCACATCGCCACTCACTTTGTCCAGTTTCTGCAATGCTGCTCCACCATTAGAGGAAAAAAAGACGGAAATTTGAGCCGCCTTGTCCAAATCGTAGGTGATCTTGATATTATAGCCCTCCTGTACTGCATTGACATTAGAGACGTTTTGGGCAAGCAGGTAGTTCCCAAAAATCGTCAGGAATGCCAAACAGCACACAGAAATCAAAACTTTTTTCATCGTCAATCTTTATCTTTAACATCAATGAACCGCAATTCTTCCCAAATGTCTTCCAAAAATGGTCCTGTCCTCACCTCAGGTGTCTGCCTCGTTTCATGCTCTTCCAGGCTCCTAAGCCCTACCTCTTGATGCAAATATTGGAATAGTTCTTTATAGGAACACGTTCCATTAGTTTCATTCAGTTTTTGGAGAAGGAAATAAGTGAACATACCATGTTTCTTATCTTCGTATGCCCAAGCGTTCTCATCTGCTGATGTGGCGGAAAACACAACTATATTCCCAAACAACTCATTCTTTTTAGGTTCCGTTATGGGAATAGGGGCTCTGAAAGCTAACTCGTCTTTTTTATTACGTCCAGCTCCTGTGTAACATGCATCCAAAAACACAGTCACCAACTGAGGCTCATTTTTAAGCAGACTATCAAACACGCCATAAATAGGGAAGGCTTGGTCTATTGTATTCGCATTCCCGTCAACTGGAATCAAGCAAGGAATAGAGTCTCTGTTTGGCAATCCATGGCCTGCATAATAGAATACGATTTCTGCATCTTTATACGGATAACAAGAAACAAGCCGAATAAAATCACTTATTCCTTTTTGCATTTCATCTTTTTTAGCATCTCTTAAAAGTATAATCTGACGTTGAGGTATTCCAAGTATGCTTGTGCAATATTCCTCAAAGATTTCGGCATCATGTATAGCAAAAAGTACTTTGTTCATTCGCTGTTTGTCATAGTTCTGATTCCCTATAATGAGGGCATGTCGGTTGGAGTGTTGTTCGTTATTAGTGGGAATATCCGTATCAACACTGGAATAAAGTGTCGCTAATTCAAATTTATTTTGGGGCAATTTTGGAATCACTTCTTTAGGCATGTTTTTCGTTTGGTTAATCGGCAAAACAATGATGGTGTCTTGCGCATACTCGTGACACGATCCAAGAAACTGCACGTTCAATTTCAATTCCGCTTTTTCAAAAGTTTCGGGCACAACCACTGTTATAGTTGTTTCTTGACTACCACCAGATGGTAATTTAGCCCAACTGATTCCGTTGGATCCTTGAATCACCCCCTCACGGTTATTAAAAGACACAAGTACGTTTTCGGCTGCTCCTTCTCCAACATTTTGAACCAAACCTGTTAATGAATACTTTTTCCCTTTTTCCAAAATCTTTACATTGTATCCTGTTCCTTTTTCTTCTACACTATAATCCATTACCATTATCTTCGGTTTCTGGAACTCTCGTGTTCGAATATTAAGCTGTTCTTTTGCTGTTCCTCTTTGTTTATACGGTTCATCCACCCAAACCGTAAAAATCACATTCCCGTTCGCTGTGCTCGCATCAGTATGAATCAAATATTCCACCTGTACGGTATCCCCGACCGGAATATTACGCAGACTTTTTACTGTATCATAGTGGATACCGACTGTGGTTCCTTCTGCTTTAATTCTGGCTGTTGGCCTCGAACATTCACCTTCCCCATTGTTTTGGATAGTCATCCTAAACCAACACTCATCATTCGCATCGATACAGTCATTGGTGTCCGCATCACCAAAGTGTGGGCCATCCACTATTGTTAAAAGCGGAGGTTTCATTTCCCTTGCGATGTGAAAGCTTAATATGGGAGAATAAGCCTGAGATTGGGCAAACACGTGGCCAATTATCCCAACCAACATCATTATGATCACAAATCGGTTTGTCAGTTTCATATTCTGGATTTTTCGTTGTTTCAAATTATCGTTTCCTTGTTTGCACTGGAAATTCCCGCACCTTTACCTTTTGCTTATTGCCTTTGTTGATACTGAAAATCCAGTTATTGATATTCTTATATGTCACTTCGTCAGTGAATGGGGTAGCTTTTTCGAGGGCGACAATGACAAGAAGTCCTATTTCGTCTTTGTTGTTTTCGCCAACAACTCTCATTGGATAATGTTGAGCCCTCGAATACTTATCCAAAAGAAATTGTTTTTTGTTAGGAGGCGGAAAAACATAACATATATCCTTTTCAAGCATAAAATCTTTGTAATTATTTTTGTCAGGGAAAAGAAGTCTGTTTTCTCCATCCGGATTTGCAGCCAAATAGAAAATGCGAAGATAACAATTTTGTGTTGGGGTAATTGTAAATTCCAGTTCTTGATCATCCATATAGGTGTCTTTTATTCCGTTCGTCGTAAAGGAAAAATTGGGGTCATCTTTGCTATCAACCTTCCTCACTTCAGCTTGGATTGTGCAGCAATACGTGAAGATACCATTTTTATATTCCATTTTATATTCCTCACCCTTTACCATAACCCGCCCCATTCGCTTGAAAAGTGCCATTTCAAAAAAATTGTCCTGAGAGTTCACTCCTTCGCTATTTATTGCGACAGAAGCGTAGGAATAGACATCTTCTGGAACACCTGCGTTTGTTAGAGCATCCTTCATTGCCTTTTGCAATGCCTTTTCCTTAGCCACGTCAGGTGTCTCGTTTCCGCCTGTAGTATAACAACCAACGCCTGTTACCAAATTCTGTGCCGTAAGCAATCCCGTGCCGGAGAATAGGAGACTGAGAAAAAGTAAAAGAGAAAGTAAAAGAGTTTGTATATATTTTACCATACAGTTCTTGTTTTATTCGTCATAGAGGTTATAGTCTATATTAACTTGTCCGCTGCGCTTCTCCTGCGAGCCGTCTTTGAAAACCACCACGAGATTCCAGACGAGTTTCTGTTCAGGATATATATCGCTGTATTTCAACGAATAGTGGTTTTCTGTAACCTCTTTGGTTTCGGCAACGGTTTTGCCTTTCGAGTCCTTCACCACAAAGTGCAAACTCTGCACATTTGCGGCCGTCCACTCGAAATTGAGCGTTTTCTCCAAGTTCTTGCATAACACGCGGTAGTTGTCTTTGCTGGGGTTGGTAACGGTCAGACTGTTGGCGGTTTGGGTGGCGGCGTAGTGCTTTTCGAGTTTTTGGGAAGAATACATTTCTTCTTGGGCTGCGGTTGACTCAGATTGGACACCTTCGGTGTCTTTATTTGACGGAATGTCGTTCTTACGACTTTTGTCCGTTGGTTTCGTTTTAATCGTTGTTTCAGGACTTTGGTTTTGTGTTTTCGCCTCCTTTTCAACGCGCTGTTTCTCCTGCTGCGCGAGGTTGTTGTCGTTGCGGTCGGGACGGAAGAGGAAGAACAATGCAGCACCGATCAGCAAAGCCGCGGCCGCCGCCATGGCAAGGTATTTGCGGAAATTGGAACGGCGAGGCAGCATCGCCACATTTTCTTTCTGAGCATCGCCCGTTTTGAGTGCCTCCCCTATTTGCTTTTGTGCCATTTCAAGATTAGGTTTCACAAGAGGCTTGGAATCAATCCGTTTCAGCGATTCGTTGACCGACAAATACTCTTCCAACAGCGCATCGTCTTCGGAAATCAGGCGCATGAGCCGCTCGTTTTCCTCTTCGGAGACGTTTCCGTCGAGGAATCTCATCCATAATTCTTCTGATATATGTTTCTCGCTCATGACCTGTAATCTTTCAAAATTTTTCTCAAATGCGATATTGCCCTGCTTTTCACCGTGTAGGTGTAATCCACCGACAAATTGTGATCTTTGGCAACCTCTTGGACATCAGCCTCTTCCAGTAATAGTTTTTGTGCCACTTCTCGTTCGGTTTCGTTCTTCAGACAGTCAATGGCCTTCCGCACATCCATCCGCACCTGCTCCTCACTCGCATTCTTGTACTGAAGAATTCTTTCATCCCACTGTTCACATATAGTGACAAGACCATTGGAATCTATCTTGGATTTTTTGAAATTCAGGAAAAAACGGAAGGAGACCACGGAAACCCACGTGTTGAGTTGGGCTTTCTCCTGATTGAACGAGCGCAACCGCCGCCAGTCATCCTGCCGCAAATAGAGGAAAAATTCGTGTACCAGTTCCTGCACATCCTGCTCGTATGGGAAAATCTTATAGACATGGTACTCGAACATGCTGTAGAACTTCTCGTAAAAGAAGAACAGCAGTGCTCTCTCGTCGTTGGCGAGAAGCCTACTGACGAGTTCCGTGTCGGATATGTGCTGGAGATTGGTCATCTCATCGGTTCTCTGATAACGTTTTTATCTGTTTTCCGCCTCAAGCTCATCAAACGGGCCACGGCGGATTGGCGGCGCAAAGATACGATTTTTTCGTTTCCCTACTCTCTCAAATCCAGCACTTTTATGTCTTCCCCGACAGCGACTGAAAAGGGCATTCCCGCAAGTGCCGTCACAACCGAAGAATCGCGCAACTCGCAAGCGCAAGCAGAAACGAACAGCAAATGCACCATTCCGTTTGGCCACCCTTCCCTATCGGAAACAGATCAATGTACAATGAACAATGTACAATGTACAACAGGGGACCGGACTTTATCAAGTTAACCTACACCAATCCCGTTTTCCCCAGCATTCATAATTGAAAAAAACACTTGTTTTTAACGGAAAATGGCTTCGGAGCTTCAATATATGGAATCATGCCTTGGCCAAAGGAACCTTCGTCTCGCAAGGGCCAAAAATCAGCGAAATTCAGGCCTTTATTCTTAACAATCAACAAAACAAATTGTAAATAAAATTTACAACTCTCTGGCTTTCAGCAGCAACAAAAATCACGCAAAACCCTTGACAAACAGCGGTTTTTGTTGTATCTTTGCACCATCATTCTTGAAGACAAGACAAGAGAAAACTCAACCTATTTGTATAAACGAAAACAATGTAAAAAAAATGAAA
>JAEEGL015839342.1_pt1 | contig 15601 bp, 13 predicted proteins | sample 9134231 | NCBI WGS metagenome assembly JAEEGL01 (sample SAMN16246548, study PRJNA631951) | gut metagenome | biome: gut microbiome; feature: rumen; material: fiber-attached | host: Bos | place: Iran: Karaj | collected 2018-10
ATGTCTGCCTGCTGCTGACGGAAGTCCTCTTTACGGAACCGCTTCTCCTGCCAGTTGATCATACCGTCCTGCAGCCTGTTTCTGATCCTGGCAGTCATTTCAGTCATCCATTCTCACCTCTTTCATTCTTTCTGTGCTTCCAGCCCCGCAATCATATCCAGGAGCTGGGGCAATTCATCCTTAAACTTATTCCAGGCGTCTCCGCTGGCCGTGAGTGCGGCTACGCGCACATGATCGTTTGCTCCGGTTATTTCCATATCCCGTTCTTCGCGAAGGATTTTCTGCCGGATATTGGCCGGCAGGAGCACTCTTCCCTGCGCGTCACAGGTCTGTTCGTCATAGCTCAGTGCGTAAAACTGTTCAAGGTACCGGTTCAGTGCCGGGTTCAGTTTGCCCAGTCTTTCATAGGTTTCATTCCGCTCTTCCCACTTCTCTGTCGGATAAATCGCAACAGATTCAAAATCGAAGGAAGGAGCAATGCAGAATGTGTCGCCCAGTTTCTCCCGGAATCCCTGGGGAATCACCAGACGTCCTTTGCTGTCCAGGCTGTGGTTGAAAGAGCCGATAAACCGCTTAACCCTGTTTTTCTCTTTCTTTTCAAGGGTTCCAGCGTTTTCTTCAGGATTTACAACATTGGTATCATCCACTACGCTTTCCCCCTCTCTACCACTTTTATGTTCGATTTTGGGATTGTCCTCCCTTTTTCCCCACAAATTTAACACAAGTTGAAATTATCCGCAACCCCTGAACGAATTGTTTTTGTTCTTTAATTGTATGTTTTTGTAATTTATTTGTAATATTTTTGTAATATTTCAAAAATGATTGTGCCCGTTGTTTTTCATTCTCTCAATATTTGGTATAAAAAAACGACCGGGCTCCATTTTTGAGCCCGATCCGTGAAAAAATATGTATGAAAAAATTAATATTTTTCAGAGAAATATCTCTTTGGGACTGAATCCGATACTGTCACAGGATACCAGATGATAGGCAATCCCATTGTGCACGCCGGTAAATCCGATCTGGATCCCTGCCCCGTGCAGATGCCCGTATACCACGGTATTTACATGGTATTCTTCCAGGATTTCCGTAAATAGAGTATCTGTTTCCGCAGCAAGAAGCGGCGGATAATGCATCATAACGATCAGCGGTTTTCCTGCAGCCAGTCCTGCCGCTGTGTCCAGTGCAAGGCGAAGTCTTTCCGCTTCCCTCCTGAAGATTTTCTCATTCTGCGGATCCAGCGGAGTCTCTCCGGTGGGAATCAGCCATCCCCGTGTACCGCAGACTGCCGCCTCTCCCAGATCAGCCGCGCTGTGCTGCAGTGCGGTCATGGAAGGGGGCAGAATGGATCGTACCCGGCTGATGGAATTCCACCAGTAATCATGATTCCCTTTACAAAGGATTTTTCGTCCCGGCAGCCTGCCGATTTCCTCCAGATCTTCTTTGGCGTCCTCCAGCTGCATAGCCCAGCTGATATCTCCCGGAATCAGGACCGTATCTTCGTCCCCGACAAGCCGCAGCCAGTTATCCCGGATGCGTAAAAAATGCCTGTCCCACTGGGGACCGAACACGTCCATGGGTTTATCGTCTCCCCCGGGCAGGTGCAGGTCTCCAATAGCGAACAGGCGCATGTTTTCTCCTTTATGGGTGTTTCGGAAGTTCAGGTGTCAGATTTCCTCATCCTCTGCGTCTTCGTCAGCATCCTTTTCTTCATCTTCCCGGACATCCTCCAGGCTAAGCTCCTGGCCGAGTTCGCCGAATTCTCCCGCGTCGTCCTCTTCCACATCCGGAATAATCTCATCCATGCCGCTCACCGCGTCCATGTCGCCGATCGTGGAAGTATCCACATTCTCAGTCTCCGTGCCGTTATCGGTATCATCCGCACTGTTGCTCTTGTTCATCTCCCGCAGGCAGAACAGGCATACGTCCTTGCCGGGAAGAGCCGGTTCCTCATTGCAGATGCTGCACAGCTCGATCTCCTCAGAGCGGGATTCCCCTTTCATCTCCTGCAGGCAGATCTTACAGTACTTCTCATCCTCCCGGATGTAGTTCAGGTCGCAGCGCGGGCACTTGACCAGATTCATTGACATTTCCTCCTCAAAACGTGTCGATTCAGTATCGAATCTCCACATTCTTGTTCGTTAGATACACTTTCTGTGCTTCAAATGTCACTTGCGCAGTAAAAACAGAGGATAAAACTAAGCGTTTCTCCACTTAATGCCTTTCTCCTCCACTTTTCTGCCGAAAGCACCTCGTGATCTACGGTCATGGATTATACTATGCATATGCATCATATGCAATAGGAAAAGAATACTTTTGGCAAAATAAGTAAAACTTATTGTTCCTCAGGATGCAGAATTCCGTCTATCAGCTTCAGCAGATCATCCCTGCCTGTACCGTCTTCACCGCTGAAACAGATGATTTCCCAGGGCTGCACGCTCAATGCCCGGCAAATCGGCGCCAGGTATTTGCTCCGTGCTCCGCGGCTGATCTTGTCCGCTTTGGTCGCAATCACGGAAAACGGGATGTCCATTTCCCGCAGAAAACGGTTCATCTGCTTATCGTCTTCGGTGGGTTCATGGCGGATATCCACCAGGCACAGCACGTGAAGCAGTTCGTCAGACTTTTCAAAATAATCCTGCATCATCTGTCCCCAGCGCTGCTTTTCCTTCTTGTCCACCTTGGCAAAGCCATAGCCGGGCAGATCGATCAGATGGAATTCCTCGTTCAGCAGAAACACATTCAGCAACCTGGTTTTGCCGGGCGTCGAGCTGGTACGCGCCAGTTTGTTCCGCCGGCAAAGCCGGTTGATCAGCGTGCTCTTTCCTACATTGCTCTTGCCTGCCACCGCAATCTGGGGCAGTCCTCTTCCTGTAAAAGGACCGTAATCCGCCATGGAAGTCACAAACTCCGCGCTCTTGATCTCCATGCTCATCCAAATACAGCCCCCTTTAGCAATTCATAATTATATAATTGCAGTTTTCAGTACTTCCTTTACGTCGCTGACCTTGACAACCTTAAACTGTTCAAGCACATGTTCCGGAATCTTCTCCAGGTCTTTCTGGTTTTCTTCAGGGATCACCAGCGTCCGGATGCCGGCCCGGTATGCCGCCATGGTTTTTTCTTTCAGTCCGCCGATCGGAAGCACGCGCCCCCGGAGCGTCACTTCCCCTGTCATCGCCACGTCCTGCCGGACAGGTTTGCCGGTCAATGCGCTCACCAGTGCAGTAGTCATCGTCACGCCGGCAGAAGGACCGTCCTTCGGAACCGCACCTTCGGGAACGTGAATGTGGATATCCATGCTCTGATAGAAATCCTTCTGCAGTCCAAGTTCTTCACTGTGGGCACGAACCCAGGTAAAGGCGGCTTCTGCGGATTCCTTCATAACATCACCCAGCTGTCCGGTCAGCTTCAGGCTGCCTTTGCCGCTCATGGTGGTGCATTCAACTTCCAGCATTTCACCGCCCACGCTGGTATAAGCCAGTCCGTTGACCACGCCCACACGGGGCTCCTTCTCCGGTGGCTCGCGCAGATACCGCGGTGCGCCGAGCATTTCCCTCAGTGCCTTTTGGGTAATGGTCATGGAATGTTTCCCCTGATCAAGCATCCGCACCGCCGCCTTTCGGCAAAGCTTGGCCGCGGTTCTCTCCAGGGTCCGGACGCCGGCTTCACGGGTATAATCCTCTATCATCGCTTTCAGGATTTTGTCATCCGCCTTCAGCGCGTTCGGCTTCATACCGTGTTCCCTGATCTGTTTGGGCAGCAGATGCCGCTTCAGGATCTGAAGCTTCTCTTCCTCCGTATAGCTGGAAACCTCAATCAGCTCCATACGGTCAAGCAGCGGAGCGGGAATTGTTTCCATTGTATTGGCAGTGGTGATAAACATCACCTTGCTCAGATCAAAAGGAAGCTCCATATAATGGTCCCGGAAAGCATTGTTCTGCTCGGAATCCAGTACTTCCAGCATGGCGGAAGCCGGGTCGCCCCGGAAATCTCCGCTCATCTTGTCAATTTCATCAAACAGAAACACCGGGTTGCAGGTTCCTGCCTGCTTCATACCCGCTATAATGCGGCCGGGAATGGAACCGATATAGGTACGGCGGTGACCGCGGATTTCCGCTTCGTCCCGCACGCCGCCCAGGCTGACCTGAACAAATTTCCGGCCCACCGCCTCGGCGATCGCTTTCACGATACTGGTTTTACCCACACCGGGAGGTCCGACAAAGCAGAGGATCGGTCCTTTCATATCCTTTTTCAGCTGAAGGACCGCCAGATATTCAATAATCCGTTCCTTTACATCTTCCAGGCCGTAATGATCCCGGTTCAGGATCTCCCTGGCACGGTTCAGGTCCAGGTTGTCCTCTGTTTCCTTGCCCCAGGGCAGGTCCAGAATCCATTCAATATAGGTCTGGCTGACGGAGCTTTCCGGACTGCCCGGCGCCATGCGGGAAAGCCGGTCCAGTTCCTTTTCGCACTTACTCCGCGCTTCCTCGTTGAGGGGCGTTTCGGCCATACGTTTCCGCAGGTCGGCGGTATCTGTTTCATCTCCGTCGCCCAGTTCAGTCTGGATCGCCTTGATCTGTTCCCGGAGATAATAATCCTTCTGGTTCTTCTCCACCTGTTTCCGGATCCGGGCCTGAATCTGTTTTTCCGTATCCGCCATATCGGTCTCACGCATCAGAATCGCGCAGACCTTCTCCAGGCGCGAAACAGGATTCAGTTCATCCAGGATATCCTGGCGTTCTTCTCTTTTGGTCAGCACATTGGCCGCCAGCAGGTCAGCGGCTTCACCGGGCTTTTCAATCGCGTGGATTGTTTCCACTGTATCCTGACTGACGCGCTGGGAAGTCCGGGCATATTCCTCAAACAGATCCTGTGCAGTGCGAAGAAGCGCCTTCGCTTCCGCGGAGCGGACCGCCCGGTCCTCGCAGACTTTGATTGCAGCCTTCATGCAGGGCTCATCACCCAGTTTTTCCTGGATCACGCCGCGGCTGGAGCCTTCCACAAGAACACGGATATTTTCTCCCGGCAGGTTCATCACCTGTTTGATTTCTGCAATGGTTCCGACCTTGCACAGGTCCTTCCATGTGGGATCTTCCGTATCGTCACTTTTCTGGCTGATCAGGAAAACCCTCTGTTTTTCCATCATTCCCTGTTCCAGTGCGGCCAGGGACTTTTTTCTGCCCACGTCAAAATGAAGGACCATGTTCGGAAAGAGCATCAGTCCTCTCAGGGGCAGTACAGGCAATTCGATTGTCTGGTTTTTTCTCATGATATCCTCTTTATTATGAACGGCTCACCGTTTCCCGGACGAACTGTCTGTCCGCGACGGGAAACGGTGGCGTCAGCGTTTGATTCAGGAAGCGTCCGTCTCATCCGCTTTTTTCTCCGCGCGCCGGGCTGTTCTTTTGCCCACGCCGGTGATCAGTGTCGGCTTTCCGCCTTTGATTGCTTCCTTTGTAATAATGCATTCGTTGACATCCGGCAGGCCCGGAAGTTCGAACATGGTATCCAGCATGGCGTTTTCAATGATGGCGCGCAGTCCGCGGGCTCCGCACTTGCGTTCAATCGCCTGGCGGGCTATTTCACGGATAGCGTCATTTTCAAAGACCAGCCGGATGTTGTCCATATCCAGCAGGGTCTCATACTGCTTGCACAGTGCGTTCTTCGGCTCTGTCAGGATCCGGATCAGGGCGTCCTCGTCCAGGGCGTCCAGGGTAACCAGAATCGGCAGACGACCGACAAATTCAGGAATCAGGCCGTATTTGGTCAGATCCTCCGGCTGTACGTCCTTCAGTGCGTCGGTCCGCGCAGGATCGCGCTGGCTCTGGATTTCTGCTCCGAAGCCAAGCGTCTTTTTACCGATGCGGTTTTCGATGATCGGCACCAGTCCGTCAAAGGCACCGCCGCAGATAAACAGGATGTTGGTTGTATCAATCCTGATCATCTCCTGGTGCGGATGCTTCCGTCCGCCCTGGGGCGGCACTGCGGCTTCCGTACCTTCCAGGATCTTCAGCAGTGCCTGCTGCACGCCTTCACCGCTGACATCCCGGGTAATGGACATGTTTTCGCCTTTCCGGGCGATCTTGTCAATTTCGTCAATATAAACAATACCGCGCTGGGCCTTTTCAATATCCCAGTCCGCAGCCTGAATCAGACGAAGCAGGATGGTCTCCACGTCATCGCCCACATAACCGGCTTCCGTTACGCTGGTTGCGTCCGCGATGGCAAAGGGTACCTCCAGGATCCTGGCCAGCGTCTGGGCCAGATAGGTCTTGCCGCTTCCGGTAGGACCAAGCAGCAGGATATTGCTTTTCTGGAGTTCCACATCGTCCCGCGTCTGTTTCCGGTTGATGCGCTTGTAATGATTGTACACCGCCACGCTCAGGGCGCGCTTGGCCCGTTCCTGTCCAATGACATATTCGTCCAGGATTTTTTTCATCTCCGCGGGAGAAGGAAGTTTCACCGGACCGTATGATTCGCGGGAAGCGTCCTCAAACAGGAGATCTTCTTCTCCCAGAATCTCGTTGCACAGGGCTATGCATTCATCGCAGATATAAACGTTCGGACCGGCCACCAGCCGTTTTACCATGCGTTGTTCCTTCCCGCAGAAGGAGCAGCGGGGTGTCTGTCTGTTCATATTGTTTGCCATGCTTCAACCTCACTTTTTCTGCTTGTCCCGCGGCTGATAGATTTCATCAATAATATGATAATCCAGCGCTTCCTCAGCGCTCATGAAATAGTCGCGTTCCACATCCGCCTGAACCTTCTTCAGGGGCTGTTCAGTCATCTCCGCCATCATGGCGGTCATCTTCTTCTTGGTTTTCATCAGCCACTCGGCACGGATCGCAACATCTGTAGCCTGGCCCTGTGCTCCGCCCAGAGGCTGGTGAATCATCACTTCGGCGTTAGGCAGCGCAAGCCGCTTGCCCTTCTCACCGGCCATCAGCAGGAATGCGCCCATGCTGGCGGCCATTCCGACGCAGACCGTACGAACCTGCGGCCGGATATACTTCATGGTGTCGTAAATTGCCATACCGGCTGTCACGGAACCTCCGGGACTGTTGATATACAGGCTGATATCGCTGTCCGGATCTTCCATTTCAAGGAACAGCAGCTGCGCGACGACCAGATTGGCCGTTTCATCAGTGATTTCTCCGCCGAGGAAAACAATTCTGTCCTTCAGCAGCCTGGAATAAATATCGTAGGAGCGTTCTCCCCGGTTTGTCTGTTCAATGACCATCGGAATAAGCGGCATGTCGTTCCCTCCTTTGACTGAAACGGCGGCCCGGCCGGGCCGCCGTAAAAGGTATTCTTATTCAGCGTCAGTTTTCTTTGTTGTCTTTTTCGCAGCAGGCTTCTTCGCGGGCTTTTCTTCCGCGGGAGCTTCCGCAGCTTCAGCCTTCTTGGTAGTCTTCTTGGCGGCAGGCTTCTTTGCCGGCTTTTCCTCTGCGGGAGCTTCGGCACCTTCAGCCTTCTTGGTGGTCTTCTTGGCAGCGGGCTTCTTCGCCGGCTTCTTCTCAGTGGGTTCCTCGGTCTTCTTCTCTTCGACCTTGGCGTCCTTCTTCAGCAGATCCAGCACCAGACGGATCGCGGCGTTGTCCTTCAGGTAGCCCTTCTGTTCCTCGGTCAGGTTCTTCTTGAAGGTTTCCACTTCCTGGCCCAGCTGCTCGGCCTGTTCGGCAATGGCCTTTTCGATGTCTTCATCAGTGGGCTCGATCTTCTCGGCCTTGCGGATCGCTTCGATTACCAGTTCAATCCGCACCCGCTTTTCGGCTTCGGGCTTGTACATCTGCTTCACGCCGTCCATGGTCTGTCCGGTGTATTTCAGATAGTCCTCCATGCGCAGGCCCTGATAGCTCATCCGCATGGCCATCTCGCGGACCATGTACTCTGCCTGGTCGTCGATCATCGCCTGCGGAATGTCAATCTGGGCATTCTCCGCAGCTTTCTCTACCAGCGCGTTTTCGGTGGCGATATCGTTGTTCTTCGCGATCCGGTCATTCAGTTCCTTCACAATGCCTTCCTTGTATTCCTTGAAGGTGTTGAAGTCGCTGATGTCCGCAGCAAAGTCATCGTCCAGTTCCGGCACTTCGGTCATCTGGATGCCGTTAACCTTGACATGGAACACGGCGTCCTTGCCCTTGAGCTCTTCAGCGTGGTATTCATCGGGGAATTTAACGTTCAGGTCCTTCTCCTCGCCCAGCTGCATGCCAACCATCTGTTCCTCGAATCCGGGGATGAACTGGTGGCTGCCGATGGTCAGGGTCTGACCCTGGGCAGTGCCGCCGGCAAAGGCAACGCCGTCCACGGAACCGGCATAGTCCAGGTTCACTGTGTCGCCTTCCTGCACAGGACGGTCTTCCACGTCAATCGTGCGGCTGGCCTTTTTACGGTCTTCCTCAATGCGGGCGTCAACCATTTCGTCCGTCAGCTTCTGCAGATCGGCCTCAACGGTCAGCCCCTTGTAGTCGCCCAGTGTAACATCAGGACGAACAAACACTTCCAGGTGGAATTTCAGATCCTGGCCGGCGCCGATCTCATCCAGGTCGATCTGGGGCTGATCCACGGGCTTCAGATCAAATTCCTCAACAGCCGCACGGTAAGCGTCCGGGAAAATGATCTCAAAAGCGTCATCATAGAAAACGCTCTCGCCGTACAGAGTCTCGATCATCTTGCGCGGGGCCTTTCCTTTCCGGAATCCCGGCACGTTGATCCGCTTGCGCAGCTTCAGAAAAGCCTGCGTCATCGCTTCATCAAACTGTTCCGCGGGAATGGTAAAGGTCAGTTTCGCTTTGTTGCCGGACAGTTTCTCGTAGGTGTGGCTCATGAATATCTTTCCTCCTGAATCGTTTCAGCATAAAACAGCGGTGCGCATAAAACACCGCATGGCATTCTATCACAAGTTTCCTTGTATTGCAACAGTTTCTGCGGTTTTACCACGGATCAGACACCGTGGGCAGCAGTTCTGAGGTTCCGACTCCCAGAATATCGCTCGTTCTCCTGGAGGATAACGGCTTTTTCCGGTCCTTCAGCTTGCACAGCTGATGACCCATAAAGACGATGCATGCGGTCTCCCCGCCGTCCAGATTAAACGCGAGTGTGCAGCCTTTTTCCTGCAGCTTCTCTGCAAGGAAGCTGATCCCGTCGCCTTTGCTCCGTTTGATCCGGCCCTCCAGCATCATGAAGAAATAATGTCCCTTTTCCACCATGCCCACCGCGGTACGCTGCGCATGGCTGGTGCCGTATTTCTTCAGCGCTTCCTCATTCAGTTTCCCGTCCCGGATCAGGATCGGCCCGAAAGCCAGTACATCAACTGCTCCGTCAGCCAGATATTCCTCAGCGGTTTTCTCGTTGCTGTAGTATACCTTCATGTTCCCGTCCGGCCAGATCGCGAGACAGTCCAGATTCGGAAAATCCTTCACGCCTTTTTTCTTGGTTCTGTCTGACCAGACCTTGCCATCCCGGATCAGAATCCCCGGGCGGCTTTTCTTCTGCTGCAGCCTGAGCTGTCCAAAGTCATTGGAGATTGCCAGCACCGTCCCGTTTTTCCGGGCAATTTTATAGGGATACTCCATACTGGCCGCATTTTTCCAGTGCTCCGGATCATTGGCAATCATCCGGGGGCCGGCTGACCCTTCCGCGCAGAAAACTTCCGCTTCGTACCAGACCCTGGCCGGTTGTTTCTGCTGCCGGCGGAAGATTTCTATGCGCAGCGTATCGCTGGCATACCGCCAGACCCCGCTTTCTTCATCTTCCCAGACAAATTCGCCGGAATCCAGAAATCCGGCATCGTTCAATGCCGGAAACTCGCCTTTTTCTTCCGCCGCCGCAATGCACCCGGTCCAGAGGACCATCAGTGCTGTCAGCAGTACTAGCGTTCTTCTGATCATATCTTTCAGCTCACACCCATCATGCGGTGAAGTACTTCCTGGTAGGCCTCGGCCACATTGTCCATGTCTCTCCTGAACCGGTCGATGTCCAGCGGCTCATGCGTGCCGGCGTCCCAGAAGCGCGCCGTGTCCGGTGTGATTTCATCCGCAACGATAATCCGGCCGTGGTAGCGGCCAAACTCCAGTTTGAAGTCAATCAGTTCAATACTGATATCCTTCAGGTAGGCCGTCAGGATTTCATTGATCTTCAGGCTGACCCGGGTTATCTCTTCCATTTCTTCCGGAGTTGCCAGTTTCATTGCATAAATGTGGGAGTTGTTTACCAGCGGATCCGCTTCCATTCCGGTATTCCGCAGTTCGAATTCCACCACCGGCGGTTCCAGCTTTGTTCCCACCGGGATCCCGGTACGTTCAGCCAGCTGACCGGCGGAACGGTTGCGGATTTTAACAGAAAGCGGAATCATCTCGCACCGTTTGACCAGACAGTGCCTTGCGTCAATGTGCTCCAGATAGTGGCTCTCAATCCCGTGTTCTTCCAGAAGATGAAAAAGGTGCTCACACACCGAATTGTTCACTTCGCCTTTGCCGAGGATCCTGCCCCGTTTCAGGCCGTGAAACGCCATAGCTTCGTCTTTGAAATAAACGATCGCTTTGTCCGGGTCGTCCGTCGCGTAAACCTTCTTGCCTTTGCCTTCACGCAGAATCATCCCGATTTCCGGCATTGCGTGTCCCTCCGTCATTAAGAATAGACGAAGTTATTTTATCATTCTCCCTTTTATTTCTCAAGACAGTTAAATCGTTCGTTTTCCTCCCATATTGTACAAAAATCGTACTTTCCCTTTCTCTGAATCCGGATCGTTCGCCTTTTTGCCTTTTCTTATAAATAATGATAAAATAATAAAGTCCTTCGGACTCCGAATTCGTTCGGATTTATTGAATCAGAAGATTCTTAATGATGAATTGTTGAGCAGCTGTCAAAGCCGCAAAGCAGCTTTTGTAACAGCGATCGCAGAATGATTAATAACAGAAACGAAGTGATTAAATGGATCATTACAGCAAAGCGCGTAAGGAAGGTCTGCGGATTTATCAGACTGCCATTCAGTCCAATACCGACCCCTACCTTCCTGTTCTTGAGGAGCGGGTTCCTGTCCTCTCCTCCCTGAGCCGTCTGTCCCTCGGCATCATGACTATCCCGCTGGACCGCGTCATCGGTTCGGTCTCCCGGGGCCGCAGCTATGCCTTTGCGAACGGGTTCATGCCCATTCTGGAAGGCGGCAGCGAGTTTGCCAGCAAATGGGAACAGCTTTGTGAAAGCGTGGAGGCCCGGGGTGTGAACCAGCCCATCACGGTGCTGGAATATATGGGGTATTATTATGTCATTGAGGGCAACAAGCGTGCCTCCGTCATGAAGTACCTGGACGCCCGGGATATTGAGGCGGATGTGACCCGCGTCTATCCGCCCCGGAGTGATGATCCGGAAGTCGTTTCCTATTATGAATACTGTGATTTCTGCAAGGAAACCGGTCTTTACGCCATTTTCTTCTCCCGTCCCGGCTCCTATCAGAAGCTGCTGACCCTGCCGGGCATCCGTGCCGGGGAAAAATGGACAGATGATGAAATTCTTTCTCTGCGGAAACTCTATCATTATTTCGCAGAAAACTATCTGACCCAGACCCGCGGCAAGGAAGTCCTGCCCTGCGGTGACGCGTTCCTGCTTTACCTGACTGCTTTCGGTTATGAAGATGTCAAAGATGACGATCTTGCCAAAACCGGTGAGCAGGTCCGCCTGATGTCCAAGGAGTTCGAGCTCCGGGATGGCAGGGTTACCCTGGTCATGGAAAAGGTCGAGCCTCCGGTTCCCCTGATCTCTGCCCTTTTCCACCCTTCCAAGGTCAAGGCTGCCTTCCTGTTCAACCGTTCCATCCAGGATTCCGCTTGGAACTACTGGCATAACCTGGGCCGGCTGGAAGCGGAGGAAAAGCTGGGTGACCGGCTTGAAACCACTACGCGTATTGTTCCTTCCAGAACAGAGTTTGCTGAAGAGGTCGACAAACTGATCGCCGACGGCTATACTGCCATCTTTGCCACCTCTCCGGTAATGCTCAACAGCACGGTGGAACCTGCCCTCAAGCATCCTGAGGTTCGCTTTTTGTGCTGTTCGCTTTTGTCCAATTACACCAATATCCGTTCCTATTATATCCGGTTCTATGAGGCCAAGTTCCTCCTGGGACTGGCTGCCGGTATTCTCTCTGAAAACGGCAAAATCGGCTACATTGCCGACTTCCCGATTTACGGTGTTCCCGCCGCTGCCAACGCGTTTGCGCTGGGAGCCCGCATGACGAACCCAAAGGCGAAAATCTACCTGAATTGGTTCTCTGCCTCCTGGTTCGATGAAAAGATGCCCTTCGAAGATCCTGAAATCAAGGTCATCTGCAACCGGGATATCACCGCGCCGAACCGGGACGCCCGGGACTGCGGCCTGTATCTCCGGGAGGGAGACGAGCTGCTCCATATGGCTACCCTCGTTCCTCACTGGGGCCTGTTCTACAGAATGATGACCGAGCGGATCCTGAACGGCACCCTGAAGCCGGCGGACAGCAAGGAAACCGCTACCAACTATTGGTGGGGGCTCGGTTCAAACATCCTGGACGTAGCCTTTTCTTCCCGTTTCGATCCCTATGCAGCCCGGATTGTTCACCATTTCCGGGAGCAGATCAGGGAAGGTTCCTTCAATCCCTTTGAGGGACAGCTGCGCGACCAGTCCGGCACGCTTCGCTGCGAAGCGGACCGCCTGCTGACCCCCGCCGAAATTCTCTGCATGGATTATCTTGCCGACAACATTATCGGCAGCCTGCCGGATACGGAAGAACTGATTGAATCCGCCCGTCCGCTGGTACGTCTTCAGGGATTCAACGGTGAACTGAAACCCGAGCTTTCAGCCTTCAGCTGGAACAGAAAGTGAGAGAGCAATATGCGGATTCTGGCTTTAGCGGATGAACCCTCTCCCCGGCTCTGGGGAGATCTCTGCCGGCAGGCGCTTCAGGGTGTGGATCTGATTCTCTCTGCAGGGGATCTCCCCGCGAAATATCTGTCCTTCCTGACCTGTTTCACCAATGCGCCCATCGTTTATGTGCACGGCAACCATGATGACCGTTATGCGACTGAGCCGCCGGAAGGCTGCCTGTGTGCCGACGGAACCGTTGTGGAAATCAAAGGCGTCCGGATCTTCGGTCTGGGCGGATCCATCCGTTATCGTCCGGATGGCCGGCATATGTACTCAGAAAAGGAAATGGCTTCCCGTATTGCGTCCTATAAACGCATGCTGAAAGCCACTGGCGGCTTTGACATCCTGCTGACGCATTCTCCCATCCGGGGTTTCGGAGACCAGGAGGATCTGGCCCATCGGGGCTTCGAATGCTTCGGTCCCCTGCTGGATGCCTGGCATCCTGCTGTTATGATTCACGGTCATGTGCATCAGGCATATACCGGATCCCACTTCATCCGGGAACGTGAGTGGCACGGCATTCCTGTCATCAACGCCAGCATGGCATACGAGTTTGATCTCCCGGAGACGCCCAACCGCATCGAGCCCAGCCGCAAAGGCATCCGCCTCATGCAAAAAGCCAGCCAGTTTTAACCGAAATTACAGAAAGCCGGGGCGCTGCCCCGGCTTTCCCTTCATTCAGTCCATTCCTTATCCGTCGGAACATCCTGCTCCGCGTCATCCAGCATATAAGCTTTATGTCTGTCGTCAATCACCGGATTCTCCGGCATCACCAGCCGACCCTCCGGAATCAGCAAACCAGGCTGCTTACGGGACAGGATGGTTTTTGCATAGTCTTTGATATCCGTCAGCCGTTGATCCAGCTCCACGCCGTAAAGCGGCCAGTTCGCCCCGCAGTGGTTATCCGATCCTGCCGTCATGATCAGTCCGTATTCCTGACCGTACAGCCATGCCCGGGCGTCATCGAGCTGCTCATTGCCCGCGTTGGCCACTTCAATGGCGTCGCAGTACTTCAGTCCCAGCCTGATCCGGTCCATATAGTTCCGCATGCGGAACGGATGAGCCTGTACCACACAGCCGCCGGCCTTGTGAACCTCCTCCAGCTGCTGATGGCGGTCCCAATGCTCCATTTCCGGATGCGCTTTCATATATTCCTTGGTCAGTCCGTAAATCAGGTATTCGTCAAAATGAATATTCTGCTCAAGTCCGAAGAAAACATCCAGTCCGATCCGGTCTCCTTCTTCCTTCGCGTCCTCGTATCCCTTCCAGAAAAGATCAACCCGTTCTTCCCAGGGCAGTTCCTTGCTGATGGCGGTATTGCCGCCGAAGAAGTGATCCGTAATGATGATTCCGGTAAAACCGGCTTCCTTATAGACCCTGGCTTGTTCCTTTCCTGTGGCTTTTCCGCAGGCGCTTGCCTGGCAGGTATGCATATGGGTTTCATACAAAAATGGCATGGTGTTTCTCCTTCCGGATTTGCATCCATGCCATTATATTCATTTTCCCCGGCTTTGTCACGGTATATTATGTCTCATACTGTCATTTATTCATTGTTCATTGTTAATTGTTAATTGAGTGCTCCTCTTTCCAGCAGCGTCAGCAGGTATATAAACTCTTCTTTGTACACGTCTCCGGTCACATCCTTGCATCCGCGGATCAGTTCCAGCGCCTGTGCCCAGGTGGCGTTTCCTTTCCATTCGCTGTTCCGCAGAAGCATTCCGGCTTCAGCGACGCCTGCCGCAAAGCGGAGATTGCTGTTCAATGTATCCTCAGCCGCTTCCCGGTTCACCGGATACTCATACAGTTTGCTCACTGTACCCTCCGGCTCCTTTGCCCGGATGGACACTGTCAGCCAGTCTGTATCCGCGGTTGTTTCCGCAGCCTGTGCAGTCTGATAACGGCTGGATGCCTCTCCGAAATCAAAGTCGGAATCTGCCGGAACGATCTCATACAGCGCGGTCATCCGATGGCCGCTGCCGATTTCACCGCCGTCCTTTTCATCGTTTGCGAAATCCTCCGCCGCCATCACCCGGTCTTCATAGCCGATCAGCCGGTAGCCTTTCACCATGACCGGATTGAAATCCACCTGAATCTTCACGTCCTTTGCCACGGTAATGAAAGTTCCGCCGCCCTCCTCCACCAGAGCCTTGCGTGCTTCATAAATCGTATCGATATACCGGCAGTTTCCGTTCCCGCAATCTGCCAGGGCTTCCATTTTGTTATCCTTGTAATTCCCCATGCCGAAGCCCAGGCAGGTCAGGCTGATGCCGCTTTCCTTCTTTTCTGTCACCAGTCTCGCCAGGTCTCCTTCACTGGTCACTCCAACGTTCAGGTCCCCGTCCGTCGCCAGCAGAATCCGGTTTACGCCGCCTTCGCGGTAATACTTTGAAGCAATTTCATAAGCCCGTAAAATACCGGCACTTCCGTTTGTGGAGCCATGGGCCTCCAGTTCCGTGATTGCCTCCATAATACGCGTTTTATCAGCAGCAGGCACACCTTCCAGTAATACTCGATCCTGGCTTGCATATGTCACGATCGATACGGTATCTTCCGGCTCCAGCTCATCCAGGAGCAGCAGGAAGGCCCGCTTCACCAGATCCAGCCGGTCGCTTCCGTACATACTTCCGGATGTGTCAATCAGAAATACAAGGTTGTGTCCCGGGCGGTTGTCGCGTTTGATCTCCGCAGCCTGAAGTCCGATCAGCAG
>JAEEGL010782305.1_pt1 | contig 15600 bp, 13 predicted proteins | sample 9134231 | NCBI WGS metagenome assembly JAEEGL01 (sample SAMN16246548, study PRJNA631951) | gut metagenome | biome: gut microbiome; feature: rumen; material: fiber-attached | host: Bos | place: Iran: Karaj | collected 2018-10
ATGGACAGGTTACAACACGGTTGAAGACGTGCATTGTAATTTCAAGTATTATATCGAAGAAAACAAGGCTCATATTGGTGACAGTCTGAAAGTATTTGGCTGGCTGTTCGAAACACACGAATATCATCCGGATTGGCAATATCTTACAAACAGAAAAGAACTGCAACATACAAATAATATGTCTCTACTGTGTACCAATCCTCATTTGTCTCTTTTCTTGCCCTACGAATATCTTGACTCCTTGATGCCAAGTAATCCATACGATACGTTGCTATATGTTACAGGAATTGTTGGATATGATCCAGAAATCAATGAGTATCATTTGAAAGCATATAAAATAGTCAGATGAACGCCCTGCTGCTGCAGAAAGTAGAGGAGCTGACGCTCTACATCATCGCCCTGCAGAAACAAATCGACGAACTGAAGAACCAATAAAAACAATATAAGACATGAAAAGAGTATTGTTATTCAGCATATACAGCGTGGCGCTGCTGTACGCAGCCGTGGCGCAGACCGTGCCCGGACTGGACACGCTGACCGGGAAGGTCGACAGATACTATTATTACTCGTGGTACGATGAGTGTCCGGAGTTTTCATCCATGGACTCGAACGAGTATTTTTATAAGTTCACAATGTCATCGAATTATTCGACGGAACTCCCACCTTATTATATTCCGTCTTCTCCCATCAGGAGAGACTACACCCCCGTTCCGCTACGCGTGAAAGGGCTTGCCATTTTCGTACAAGACTGGTTCAATAGTCACATCCACTTTGTGGATTCCATCCCCATCCGTCTGCCGGAGTACCTTAGATTGTACCAGCGCGACGCAACCTATCCCATGGGAATCCGGCTGGTGGATTCCGTACGGTGGGACACCGCCGCGCCACTGGACATAAAGTTCCCCAAAAAACAGCCGATAGGAGGCTCGGTGGATTCTGGAAACTATATGTACTCCCATGTTTACGAGGCCTATTTCCCGAAGCCCGTCACTGTGGACTCCACGTTCTACATAGGGACGACCTACAACAGCAACCAGACAGTCAACAGTGTGTTTCTATTTTTGCCGGTGGAACTGACATGTATCATGTCGAATCCCTACCAGAGAAACGGGGTCCGAGTGTGCGACAACATACACGATCTTTACATAAAAGTGGACACTGGATGGTACTGGAGTCCCTGGAATGAGCGTCCCTACGGAGTCTTCATGGCCATCGTGGACCAGTGGAACCTGACGGGGCTTTCGTCGGACACGCTGAAAGGCGTGGTGACGGGCAGCGGACGCTATCCTGACGGGACCTACGACACGCTGCGCGCCGTCCCCTATGCAGGATACCGCTTCATCCACTGGAACGACGGCAACACGGACAACCCGCGTGTCGTCTGTCTGACGCAGGACACGAGTTTCACGGCCTATTTCGATACGGCGGCCTACTATAACGTGCAGACAGCGGTGACTCCCGCTGGCTGGGGCACTGTGGAGGGCGGCGGGACGTATGCCGTGAACACGGAGGTGGAGCTGACAGCGGTGCCGACCGAGGGCTTCATGTTCGAGCGATGGGACGACGGCGACATCCAGAACCCGCGCACGGTGACGGTGACGCAGGACACGCTCTTCACGGCGGTCTTCGCCCTCGACACGACCCCGACAGGCATCCCCGAAGCCGGCCGGCTGGCCTTCGGCATCGCGCCCAACCCGACAGGCGGACGGCTGACGGTGACCCTCAATGAGAGCACCCCCTGCGAAGCCGAGGTGTACGACGCCACAGGGCGTTGCGTGTTGAGGGAGGAGATTGCAGGCCCGAGGGCCGAGCTCGATGTGCGCCGCCTGCCCGCAGGCCGCTACATCCTGCGCCTGCGCCGCGGCGACAAAAGCGGCTCCCGCGCCTTTGTGAAAAAATAGCCACCACAGCCTGCGTCCAAGGCTGACGCTATAGCCAAGAAACACAAGAACAATATGTTAAAAAATCAACACTGACGCAACAAAACAGACGTGATATGTGTCACAGTGATCAAAGAAAGGAGTCTGAAATGATGAGATGAAAAAGCCCCGCCGCGGGAAAGGACCGGTGCCGACGCGACGGGGCGGGAAGAGATGCCGGTGCGGGGAGCGAATCCCAACAAGAAAAAAGGAAAAAAGAATTCGCCACCCCATCCGAGGGCATCACAGGCATGGCGACACACCTGCGTAAAGATAACGCAGGAAAGGGTCCGCTATTGTGCGGAGCTGGGGAAAACACTCCTTCCAGTCTGCACAGCCGGAAAGAATGCGAGTGAAGACAATAAAAGACGGAAAAAAATGAAAAAGCTAATACTTATTGCAGTGTTTTCTTTCCTGGTTCTGGCGGCGAGGGCACAGGTGTCGGAGATTGACAGAATGAACTTTGATATTGACTATCATGCTGATTCATCTATTGTATGTAACTATACAGATAAACACAATTTGATTATTTCTTACGGACATTTTACAAATACAGCTGCAGAGAACGGCCTCATTGAACGAACTTCTTTTTTTCTTGAGGATATTGGTAGTGGACAGTTAACCCATATTGTTACACTTCCTCTCGGTTACAAAGTAAACGATGTAAACTTTGTTTATCTTACTCGAACGGATAATGGATTCAGTGACGTATATTGTTGTTTCTGTGGCACACATAGAAAATATATAGACATGTACGCCATATTTGATTCTCTAATGCTCAGACCTCAGTATTATTATGTGTATGACACCTTGGGTTTTGTGGGTTTCTTCAATATGGAGGAGGCTGTTTCCCCAAACATTTCCTACTCGGCTAAAATACGTGACGTGGAAGGGACAAAGGAGTTGTACAGAATGACATGTTATGCAGAGTATCATGGTGCATATCATCCAAATCAAATCACATATGAGGACAATGCTGTGCTTGATTGTGTCGGTGTTCCGGAAAATACAAGGAACGCCCTGTCATGTATGTGTCGGGTGAAGTTTTATCCTATTTACACTGTAAGTCCTTCTACTCCAAGTGGGACTCGGTGGGATAATAATATCAGGTATGAGACAAATAATCCCCGAGAAATTATGGAAGATATCACAAGAACCAATAATTATATAGTCACTGCATCCCGGCATTTGGGTGACGACACCACTGTTTGGCTTCGGTTCAGCGGGAAAGAGACTTCGTTGGTGCCAAATGGGATGGAGTTAAATAATAATGTAAAGCCATTAAGAATCTCCACTTTGAAAATCAATGGAGAACTGTTGACGAACAGATATTATACTGTTATTGATTCTCCTCTTCGAGTTTGTCATGTTGGTGGAGATGTATTTGCTGTTTCTTTTTATGCGAGAAATCGTATGGACAATATTGAGGGCATTTTGACTTTTCGATATGATATTGCCTCAAATGATACGAATATTGATGGTGCCTTTGACATTGGCACTTATGGATTGAATGAACTAATATACCTTCCACAAACAAATGCTACTGCAACTATGCAGCATGTTTCCGGGAACCATACAAATACAACAACATTCATTTTTTGGAACATGCTGTCAGGAGGTTACTATGCGTCCCATCGGTTAATAACAGGAAACATCATTTTACAATCTTTTTGTGTTTTTAACACATGGATAGATCGAGTTTTATGGAGTGGTATTAACATAGAACAATTAAAACCCGTATATTTATTATATCAAGATATAGCACCTAATAATGAGACTGTGGTATCATGTCAGAATAGAACGGACATTGAATTACCAAGGACGGAGGCAAAAATACGTGATGATATTTATTATTTCCCCATTCAGGAAAGGTTCGATGATGATCAAATTAAATATAAAATAAATGAAAATCATTTCAATCCATATAATCCGAATAGGATTGAAATCTGTAAAAAGAAATAACTCTAAAAAAATGCGAATATGAAAAAGTTATTATTTTTTAGTATTCCAATATGTGGAGTAATATCATTGATGATGATACAGACTGTGTATGCATCAAATATGTTTTCAGGCGACACGATCCCGTCGCGTTACAGGAACTACTACTACACCGAGTGGTATGACGAATGTCCGGCATATCAGAATGGAGGCAGATTTGATAGTTGCTATTACGAAAAATACACTGTTTGGGATGGTCAGCATTTTGCCAAGTATGAATATACAGAACATTCAATAAAAGTCAAAGGTATTGCAGCATTGATAACATTAGTTCCATCCCACAATGGATGGAACATTCTGCCCTATTCTGCGCCACAATATTTGTATCTTATCAAACGAGTGGACCTTGTCGACACCTTGCGTCCGGGAGCGGCAATTCAGCATTTCCGCGCCCAGATATTGGATTCTGTCCGATTTGATACGATACAACCTCGTTACATGGAAATAGATCAGGGTCGTAATTCTGATAAACCATCAGAATATTGTTATGTTTATGAGGCTTATTTTGACACACCGATTACTGTGGATTCTGTTTTTTATCTATGGGGATCTAATAACAATGAATGGATTGAGGTGGGGGAATCGGGAGACAGACCACTTTATAAGTTTATGACCTATGCAAGAATCTGGCCACAGAGCAAGACAGACACCAATGAAAAATGTAATTCGGCTGCACCTCCGAGCCTGGACGGCTCCCATCTCTGCCAAACCAATGGACATTGGAATTCGATGGTCTATCAAGGGTATACAGATTATAGTTATTGTGGATACCCCGTCACGGGACAGCCTTGGCTGGAAACATCCTGGCATATGCCCGACGATCCCTACGGGCTTTATCTTGCCATCGTGGAGAACTACAAGCTGGATGTCTACAGCGACAGCCTGCCGATGGGCGACGCTGAGGGGAGCGGCATCTACTACAACAGCGACGGGACGGAGATTCGCGCCATCCCGCATGCGGGATATGTCTTCTCGCACTGGAACGACGGCAGCACGGACAACCCGCGCATCGTATACCTGACGCAGGACACGAGTTTCACGGCCTATTTCGATACGGGAGCCTACTACAACGTACAGACGGCGGTGACTCCCGCTGGCTGGGGCACTGTGGAGGGCGGCGGGACGTATGCCGTGAACACGGAGGTGGAGCTGACAGCGGTGCCGACCGAGGGCTTCATGTTCGAGCGATGGGACGACGGCGACATCCAGAATCCGCGCACGGTGACGGTGACGCAGGACACGCTCTTCACGGCGGTCTTCGCCCTCGACACTACCACGACGGGCATCCCCGAAGCTGGCCGGCTGGCCTTCGGCATCGCGCCCAACCCGACGGGCGGACGGCTGACGGTGACCCTCAATGAGAGCTCTCCCTGCGAAGCCGAGGTGTACGACGCCACAGGTCGTTGCGTGTTGCGCGCCACGCTGCAGGGCCCGCAGTCCGACCTGGACGTGCGCCGCCTCCCGGCAGGCCGCTACACCCTCCGCCTGACCTGCGGCGACAAGAGCGGAATAAAAGTATTTGTACGGAAGTGATTTTTCACTCAGGATCAAAAAACAAGAGAGGCCTCCGCGCGGAGGCCTCTCTCAGTGAACAACATTAAACTTTCTGAGTGGTGTGGTTGATTGACAAAGGTGTTGTTTGCTATGATGCAGGAGTACTCAGAAAAATGCGTTTAACCCATTATTATGTTGAAAAAAGTATTGTTTCCGGTGTCACTTAATCGGCTTCGTATATCAGCAACTCGCCGTCGACATAGAGGAAGAGCATCGGATCTTTGTCTTTTTTCTTGAAAATCCAGCAACCGCCGTTTTCTTTGTCGATTTCGGTCTTGACATATCTGCTGCTGATTTCCTGTTCGGCAAGGAGCTTGTCGTTCTGGTCGAAGACTTGCAGATAGGTCTTGCCGTCGCTGTCGTTGACAATGGCGTACATCAGGTCGCCGCTGATGGCGTAACTGACCATGTCGACATTGTAGGTCTCTTTGACATAGTGGTGTACTACGGTGACATCGGTCACATGGTAGTCGTACCAGTAGGAGTTGCAGTAGAGCCAGAAACCGGGCCAGTAGATGGGTCGGGGATGTACATGTACCCAGACGATGGGACGCATGTGGATGATACCGTGATGATACGGATGGTGGAAGTAGGGTGCGGGATGCATTGGGCGATGCGAAGGGGGCATGTGTCCGGGATGTCCGGGACGGGCGTAGCCGTGGTTGCTGTGCGGCGGATTCTGTCCGCGGTCGGCAGTGCCGTTTGAGTTGTTGCCGCCACGACCGTTGTTGTTTACACCATTGCCGCGTCCTCCACGTCCACCGCGACTGCCATTGTCGCCGCGGTCTCCGTCAACATGGTTGTTGCCGCCACGATGGCTGGGCGTGTGGTTGATGTCGCCCCGCGGATTGTCGTTGGCTCCGCGGTTTACGTTACGGTCGCTGCGTCCGGAAGGCGAGGAGCTGATGGGACGCCCAATTCTCGACTGGCTGCGATCGACATTACCGGAATTGTTGCGGTTTGGACGATCGTTCTGTACCCTGCCGGAGTTGTGGCTCGACGTGTTGTTGCGGCTCGACGAACTATGGCTGACATTGCCACTGCGGTTGGAAGAACTGTTGCTATAGCTGCTTCTGTTGGAAGAAGAGCTGCTGTGGCTCGACGAGCTGCTGTAACTGCTGCGGCTCGATGACGAGCTGTGGGAACTATGCGAACTGCCGCCTCGGCTTGACGACGAGGAGCTGTGCGATCCACCGCCGCGGCTGCCACCACCGCCTCTCTGTGCGTAGGCAGGGGCTGCGCAGAGGAGCGCTCCCAATGCTAGAATTGCAATTAATCTGTTGGTTTTCATATTGTATCCTTTCTTTTGCGGTTTGTTTTGGTTGTATCCTTTTTCGATGCAAAAGTACCAACAGACAATCAAGTAAAACCCTTCGGCTATTCCTATTTTTCCGGTTTTTCCCCGAAAAACCCGAGAAATCAAACTAAAACAATGAAAATCACAACATTAAAACAGAAGAAAAAAAATGAAAGAAGCCGACAAAAAAAAGCGAATGGGTCAGAAAAGAAACGGCGTATCGTAAAAAAAGAAATGGCGAATTATGCGAATTCAGCCCCGCAACATACTGGAATCCCTCCGGATTCATGTTCAAATATTAACCCGCGTCAGCCCCTTCGCAAAATTCGCCGTTAAAACAAACCCCGCCGTTTAAACCAGATTGTCTCCTTCGTCGTTGTCCGACGGCGTGACGGAGGCATAGTTGAACACCCCGAGCCGTCGCAGCGACAAGTAATAATAGATAATAAACAGCAGTGTGAACATCACGTCGCCCAATAGCAGCCGTTCCTTGCCCAGAAAAAGCACAGTGATGACCAGAACAAACAGTTGGGCGAGGGTGTAGAGATGGAATCCAAGTTTTCGCAGATTCCACATCAATATGACGCCGGTCAGCGACACGGCGTAGAGCAGGGCGCTCCACAGGTAGAAGGAGCGGGGTGTCTCTATCATCTGTTCAAAGGCCACCGTCATGCTGTCCTGCAGCTTTATCGCTCCCGAATCCACCATCTGTTGGATTGTGGGTGCCGTCAGTCCCCAAGAGAGGGACGACAGGCAGTAGAGACCAGAGCCTATCATGCTTAGAATAAGCACAATGTTCAGACTCCTCTTTTGCAGCTTGAAGATGCGTTGCTGTTCCTCGTTCAGAGGTTGATTCCCGTTGGTGTCCACTGGCAGTGTCGGTTACATTATTTTCTTCAATTCTTCGGCCATCTGCTGCTGCAATTTCCGGGCCTCCTCGGCTGCGCGCTCGGCAAAGTCTTCGCCATTGGAGGCGTAGATGACTCCGCGCGAGGAATTGACCAGCAGTCCGCAGTCCTTTGTCATGCCGTAGCGGCACACTTCTGCGAGGCTTCCTCCTTGGGCTCCCACACCGGGGACCAGCAGGAAACTGTCAGGGACTATGGCTCTTACGTCGGTAAGCATGTCGGCTTTGGTGGCTCCCACCACGTACATCATGTTGTCGGGTGTGCCCCATGCCTGCGAGCGTTCCAAAACTTTCTCGAAGAGTCGTTTCTCTTCGCCTTCGGAACGGATGAACTGGAAGTCGTAGGCTCCCTTGTTGGAGGTCAACGCCAGAAGGATGACCCACTTGCCTTCGTACACGGTGAAGGGGGTCACCGAGTCCTCGCCCATGTAGGGGGCGATGGTCATCGAGTCGAAATTGAAGTCGCCGTTGGGGTCCAGAAAGGCTTTGGCATACTGCTGTGAGGTGTTGCCGATATCGCCGCGTTTGGCATCGGCAATGGTAAATGCTTTGTCTTCAAGGCTGTGGAGATAGTCCATCGTTTTCTTCAGCTGCACCAGACCCTCGATGCCGGCCGATTCGTAGAAGGCCAGATTGGGCTTGTAGGCCACGGCATATGGGAGGGTGGCGTCGATGATGGCTTTGTTGAAACGGAAAACGGCATCCTCCTCCTGGAGCAGATGCTGCGGTATCTTCTTGAGGTCGGTGTCGAGTCCTACACAGAGGAACGACTGTTTCCTGTGGATATTGTCGATAATTTCTTTACGTGTCATAAAAAAATATTTTTCTCTCAGTTTTTATTTCACCGTCAATTGCTGGAAGATGCGTTCCAGGCTCTCCTGTTCTTTCTGGATGGTGAGGACGGTGTGGCCCTGTGCCACCGCCCAGTGGAAAATCTTCTCGCGGATGTCTTCACTCCCTTTGGAATGAAGGGCATAGCTGTGTCCGTCCAGATGGGTTACCTTCGCTACGCCACCGATTTTGCGGAGTTTCTCGACGTCCACCTCGCGGTCGAACTCCACGATGTAACGGTTGCCTGAAAGCTCCAGGTTTTTCAGCTCTTCGGCGCTGTTGTCGGCCACTATCTTGCCGTGGTTGATGATGATGGCACGGCTGCACATGGCTTCCACCTCCTGCATGATGTGGGTGGAGAGGAGCACGATCTTGGTCTTGCCGACATTGCGAATCACCTTGCGGATTTCTTCCAGCTGATTGGGGTCCAGTCCTGTGGTAGGTTCGTCGAGGATGAGCACCTCGGGGTTGTGTATCAGCGCCTGTGCCAGTCCCACGCGCTGGCGGAAGCCTTTCGATAGGGCTCCGATGCGTTTGCCCAGCTCGGGAGTCAAGCCGGTCGTTTCAATCATCTCCTCCACGCGCTGTTTGCTGTTGCGCATGCCGTAGGTTCCGGCGATGAACTGCAGGAACTCAGGGATGTACATCTCGGTGTAGAGGGGGTTGTGCTCGGGCAGGTAGCCGATGCAGCGGCACACCTCGCGGGGTTCGTCGAAGATGCTGTGGCCGCAGACGGTCACCTCGCCATCGGTGGGGGGGATGAAGCAGGTGATGATTTTCATCAGGGTGGATTTGCCGGCGCCGTTGGGGCCAAGCAGTCCCACTATCTCGCCGGGAGCAATGTTGAAACTGACGCTGTCCAGCGCCAGCTGCTCCCCGTAGCGTTTCGATACGTTGTTGACTGTAAGCATGTCTGGATTATTGTTGTTCTTGCAGCTCACGGGCCTCCTGCAGGCTGATGCGTTTGCCGTTGTAGAAAGCAATGACGAAGGCGTCGTTGAAACCTTTCTTTTTCAAATCGCCTTGGATATTCTTGGCACGCGCTATGGTGGGCTCGTTGCCCATGGTGTAGCGGTAGAGTCCGTCTTGCTGGTACACCTGGTAGCCGGTGACTCCTTTGAAGTCTTTCGAGCCGGCAGGTATCTCTTTGTCGCTGGTGAGGAACTGCACGCGATAGGTGACGCCTTCCACCACCTCCTGGTCCTTCTGGACGGTCACCACCAGCTCGTCTTCCTCGCGTTGGATCTGTACGGTGCCGGAGAGATTTTCTTTGCGTGGTGTCTCGGGGGCGTCGATGCGGGCCTTGGGTACATCTTCGCCTTGCGACTCGAGAATGGTGGAAGCCAGGGCATCGTCTTGGTTCTGGTCGGCGCGCAAGGTGCTGTCGGCAGGGGTGTCGACCTTCTTGGTGCCCTTGTTCTTGCCGTAGCCGGGCAGGTCAATCTGCATCTTGGCGGGTTTGGCCGTCGCCTCCTCATGGGCTTTGTAGTTGGCAAAGGCGTTGAGCAGACAGACGGCGATGGTGGCTTGTCCCTCGTCCGACATCATGTAGGCCTCCTCGGTGGGGTTGCTGATGAATCCCACCTCGGTGAGTACGGAGGGCATGGCGGTCTTGTATATCACAAAGAACTCGGCCTGCTTCACACCGCGGTTAACAGTCTTGATGTTTTTGCTGTATTGCTCTTGGCAGAACTGTGCGAAATTCAGACTTTTGTCGATGTAGGCGTTCTGGTACATGGCGAACATCACGTAGCTCTCGGGCGAGTTGGGGTCGAAGCCTTGATAGTCTTTGTTGGTCTTGTAGCCGTCTTCCAACAGGATGTCGGCGTTCTCCTTTTTGGCAACCTCCATGTTGGCGCGGCTGCGCGACAGTCCCATGACATAGGTCTCCATGCCGGTGGGCGTCGAGGTGGGATGCGAGTTGCAGTGGATGGAGATGAACAGGTCGGCTTTTTCGCGATTGGCGATATTGGCACGTTCCGACAGGGCAACGTCGACATCGGTGGTCCTTGTGTAGATGACTCTTACGTCGGGGAAATTGTCTTGCACCAGTTTGCCGAACTTCTTGGCAATGGCCAGCGTCAATTCCTTTTCTTTGCTGTGCTTCCCTATCGCACCGGGTTTGTCACCGCCGTGACCGGCGTCAATAACCAGCGTTTTCACTTTTCCAGGCTCTCTTTTTTGCGAAAATGAGACTCCCGATACAAGAAACAAAGCTACGAGCAAAAGTACTAAACGTTTCATTTCTAGATGTATATTTTTTGTTTTTACCAATTGCGCTTTTTATACTATCTTTGCACTTTGAAAATGCAAAGATACTAAAAAAATCATTGCCGCAGGCCGAAATGTGAAAAATAATCAAAATTGAGTTTCTAAGTTGATTCCGTATCGCTTCCGATATTCTTTCTCCGTCCCTCTTTTGGGGCTTTTGATGGGGCTGTTTTTATTGCCCTGCGGGAGGAGTGTATATGCTCAGGATACGGTGATGGCCAAAGTGCAGGTTGCTGATTCCATGGTTTCTGTGTCGGATTCGACGCCGCATGCCGACAGTGCGGCGCTTATCGCTGTGTCGCCCGACGCCATCAAGCAGACGGTGGTCTACAAGGCTGCCGACTCCATCGCCATCGAGTTGGACAACAAAAAGGCGTACCTCTACCACGAGGGCGACATCACGTTCGAGGATATGAACCTGCAGGCGGATTTCATGGAGGTGGACTTCGACAAGCAGCTGCTCCACGCCCGCGGGGTGACAGACAGCAGCGGCAAATACCAGGGTCGCCCGCTCTTCAAACAGGGCGACATGGAATACAACGCCGACACGCTGACTTATAATTACCACACGCAGAAGGGCATTATCTGCGGTGTCATCACCCAGGAGGGCGACGGCTATCTGCATGGCGAGAAAATCAAGAAAATCAACGACTCGGTGATGTATCTCAGCGGCGGGCAGTATACCACCTGCAACTATGCCCATCCGCATTTCGCCATCAACTTCACGAAATCCAAACTGATAACCAACGACAAAATCGTCACGGGACCGGCCTATGTCACCATCGAGGATGTCCCTACGCCGCTGGCACTCCCCTTCGCTTTCTTCCCGCTGGCCCACGACCGCGCGTCGGGCATCCTGCTGCCTTCCTACGGCTGGATGACGGGCCGCGGATACTACCTCAAGGACGGGGGTTACTACTTTGCTATCAACGACTTTGTCGACCTCGCCCTGATAGGGGAACTCTACACCAACCTCAGCTGGGCGGTGGAGGCGAAGTCCAACTACTACCGCCGCTACAAATACAAGGGCAATTTCGACATACGCTACGGTATCACCAAAACGGGCATCCAGGGCGACACCAACACCTTCCGCAAATACAGCGACTTCAAGATTTCGTGGCGGCACGACCAGGATGCCAAAGCCAATCCCAACAGCCGCTTCTCGGCCGATGTCAACCTCATCAGCCGCAACTATAACCGCAACACGACCAACTCCAACGACTATTTCAACAGCACCACTACTTCGAGCATCAGCTACACGGCTTCGCTGGGCTCCATGTTCAACTTGGCCATCTCGGCACGCGAGTCGTACAACATCCAGACGGGGGTCATGAATATCAAACTGCCGTCGATATCGCTCAGCAGCAACACCTTCTATCCGTTGCGCCGCAAAATACCGTCGGGCGCCTACCGCTGGTATGAGAATATCTCGCTGTCGTATGTCCTGGAAGGAGAAAACAATGTCAATACGCAGGATACCAATATCTTGAAAAAGACTATCTTCAACGAGATGCAGTACGGCATCCACCACCGCATCCCGCTCCAGAGCTCGGTTAAGGTGTTCAAATTCTTCAACTGGACCAACTCGCTGACCTACAACGAGCGCTGGCACTGGTCGACCATCGAGAAGCATGTCGACAGCACGGGACGTCTGGATATCGATACGGTAAGGGGGTTCCGGGCCAACCGCGACTTCTCGTTCAACTCGTCGCTCTCTACCCGCATCTACGGTATGTTCAACTTCAAGTTCGGTCCGCTCAAGGCTCTGCGCCATGTGGTCAATCCCAGCCTGTCGTTCACCTACCGGCCGGACTTCGGCAGCGAACGCCTCGGCTATTGGCGCTCGTACACCGACACCACGGGCTACGTACACCGCTACTCGATTTTCGAACAGAGCCTCTACGGAGGTCCTGCCGACGGCCGGTCGGGACAAATCGGATTCTCTGTCGGCAACAACCTCGAAGCCAAGATCAAACCGCTGCGCGACACCACAGGCGAACTGAAAAAGGTGGTGCTGATAGAGAACCTTTCGCTCTCCATGAACTACGACCTGGCCCGCGACTCGCTCAACTGGTCGGATTTGAATGTGTCGGGTCGTACAACGCTATTCAAATCGCTCGTGCTCAACTACTCGGGTTCGTTCTCCCCCTATGTTATCGACACGCTGGGAAACAAACACAACCGTTACCTCTGGAACGAACAGCACAAACTCTTCCGCCTCAACCAGTCGACGTGGAGCGCACAACTGTCATGGAGCCTGAACAATAGCACCTTCAGTAAGGATGCCCCGAAGGGTCAGGGGGAGATGATTCACCCCATCATGCAGACTCCCTACGATATGAGTCCGTCGCTGATGATGGGATCGTATGCCGACTTCTCGGTGCCTTGGAATCTGGCTTTTAACTATACCCTCAGCTATGTCAGCGCCTACGATGCCGCCCGCTTCAACATCAACCGCAGTGTCACCCACTCGGTCTCGGTGTCGGGCAGCCTGAAACTCACTGAGAATTGGCGCTTCAACTTCTCGACGGGTTACGACTTCACCAACAAGGGCATGTCGTACACCAGCATCGACATCTACCGCGACCTCCACTGCTGGGAGATGCGCTTCAACTGGGTGCCCTTCGGCTACTACAAAAGCTGGAATTTCTCCATCAACATCAAGGCTTCCTCCCTCCGCGACGTGAAGTACGAAAAACGCGAAAACTACCAGTCCAACCAAGGATACTACGTCTATTAAGCAATAAACCCCTATACCCCATGCCTGAAGGAAAACTGTATTACAACATCGGTGAAGTGGCCGAGATGCTGGGTGTCAACACCTCGCTGCTCCGTTACTGGGAAACGGAATTTCCACAAATCCGTCCCACAAAAAACAAAAAAGGTACCCGCAACTACACCCAGCGGGACATCGAACTGTTGCGCCGCATCCATTATCTGACCAAGGATTGCGGACTCACACTGGAGGGCGCCCGCCAACAACTGAAAAACGACAAAACCCCCGACAAGAACCTGCAAATGGTCGAGACACTTAACGAATTGAAAAATTTTTTATTACAGATAAAACAAAATTTATAATACTGCGTTATCTGAAAAATTATCATTTTATCCCCTAAAATACATAATTATGAAAAAACGTTTATTCTCGGGTCTTTTTGCTGCTTTTGCATGCATGATGTCGTTGACTTCTTGCGACGACCTTCAGTTGATTGGCGAAATCGCCACCGAAGGACTTCTCGGCAATGCCACGGTGGTGATCACGGGCGGCGGCTACTATTCCAACGACAGCACCAATGTCGATACTGTCAAATTCAAATCCAGTGTCACGGATTGTATCACCAAGACTACCGACAGCGGCGACGTCTATGTGGCTACGCTTGATTTCTGCGCCAACGTGGACTTGACAAATGCCAACCTCTCGTTCCCCTTCCTGGCTTTCCAGGTGGTCGACACCAATGCGGCTGTCTATCCGCTCGGCCAGATGCTGACACTGTCGCGTCTCCAAAATTTCTGCTTCGACTCGATTGCCAGTCTGATTCGTGAACCTGCCGGTATCAATATGCTGGTCATCGCCGTCTCCGACACCTCCTGGTATATCGCTCATTCGGGCGATATCGTGGTGACGACCTATCCTGCCGTCGGTCACTTGATGCAGGGCACCTTCAACAATATCGGCGCCTACTACTTCACCCAGAGTGATGTGGACCGTCTGAACGACGATATCAACAACAGAGTGATGATTACTTCCATCGAGGAGTATTTCCACCCGGTAACCATGACGGGAACGTTCGCCAGCCGCCGTGCCAATATCAGCGAGCTCGTCCAGCGTGCATTCTACCAGGGAGGCCTCAAGAAATAAATTCCTTCGCAATATTTCTTTTGACGCGCCATACAAATCCTCTTTGAATGGCGCGTCAAATTGTTCATGGCAATGTCCTGTCGTCTGTTTCGTTCGTTAGGTGTCGTCCTGCTGTTGCTCGGGGGGTTCCCGGTGACACTGCAGGCTCAGTTTGACTTTCCCTCCATGGGGGGCCGCAGCGCCGCCTTGGGGGGTTGCTCGGTGGCGTTGGACGACGCGGAGTCGTCGTTCGACAACTGGGCTGCCATGGGCGGTCTGGAACACACGGTGCTGTCGCTCTCCGGCCGTCAGCAGTTTGTCTCGGAGGGGCTGGGCTATGCCCGTTTGGCGGCGGCACTACCTGTCGGCTTCGGCGCCTGGGGCGCCTCGCTGCTGCATTACGGCAACAGCGACTACAACGAACAGCAGGTATCGCTGGCCTATGCTGCCCCTGCGGGCCGAAAGGTGCGGGTGGCTGCCGTGCTCCATTACCTGCACTCGGCAACGTCCGACCCCTATTACGACCCGGTCCATCTGCTGACCTTTTCCGTGGCAATCCAATACGCTCCCTCCGAGCGGCTTACGGTGGGCTTCAAAGCGTACAACCCGCTCGCCACGGAAATGCATACGGATGTCTATTCGCGCACTCCGGCACTTCTCAACCTGGGCGTGGCGTATCGCCTGCTCGACGAACTGCTGGCGGTGGTGGAGGCGGAAAAGAACCTCTACAGCGAGGCTACCTTGCGCATGGGTCTGGAATATCTCTTCCTTGAAAACTATGCCTTCAGGGTGGGCCTCAACACGCATCCGACAATCTACACTTTCGGCTTGGGTATACGGCAGCGCCATTGGGGTGTCGACCTGTCGGCACAGATGCACCAGGTGCTGGGAATGACACCGCAACTCTCTGCCTATTATAGTTTCTGACGCTTTCTTATGGGTAGCGCATCGTCTCACTTTCCCGGAACCATTTCCTCGGCGGCCA
>JAEEGL013197030.1_pt1 | contig 15600 bp, 17 predicted proteins | sample 9134231 | NCBI WGS metagenome assembly JAEEGL01 (sample SAMN16246548, study PRJNA631951) | gut metagenome | biome: gut microbiome; feature: rumen; material: fiber-attached | host: Bos | place: Iran: Karaj | collected 2018-10
AATAGATTAGGAAGACAAATCTTTAAACAATTATTTGTTTATGCAGGTAGTGAACATAAACATGAAGCTCAAAAACCAGAAAGATTAGAGGTAAAGTAATATGGCAAAAGAAAATAAATATACTGCTATAGGTAGAAGAAAAAGAAGTGTAGCAAAAGTAACATTAACTCCAGGAAAAGGTAATATTACTGTAAATGGAAAAGATGTTAAAGATTATATGCCTTATGAAACTTTAGTTATGGATTTAGTTCAACCACTTGATTTAGTTGAACAAAGAGATAAGTTTGATATCGATGTAGTTGTTAAAGGTGGAGGTTTTTCAGGACAAACTGGAGCTATTAGATTAGGTATTACTAGAGCATTAATGCTAGTAAATGCTGATAATAGACCAACACTAAAAGCAAACGGTATGGTAACTCGTGATGCTAGAATTAAGGAAAGAAAGAAATATGGACTTAAGAAAGCACGTAGAGCACCACAATTCTCTAAGCGTTAATATAAATTCTTATGTACTAACAAAAAAATCGCTATATGCGATTTTTTATTTTACATATATTTGTTTTTTGATTATAATTAGAGTAGTGGTGAATAAAATGAATATAAAAGAAGCATTAAGAGCATTAAAATTTTTATTTTTCTCAATAAGTGCTGGTCTTATTGAAATGGGAAGCTTTGCATTATTAAATGAATATACTAATTTGCCTTACTGGCCTTGTTATTTAATAGCATTAGTTTTATCTGTAATATGGAATTTTACTTTAAATAGAAAGTTTACTTTCCAATCAAGTAACAATGTTCCAGTAGCTATGTTTAAAGTATTTTGCTATTATTTAGTTTTTACTCCACTTAGTACTTTATTAGGTGATTATTTAACGAGCATTGGATGGAATGAATATTTAGTAACTGGTTTAAATATGGTGCTTAATTTTATTACAGAATTCTTGTATCAGAGATATTATGTTTTTAAAGATAGTATAGATACAAAAGTAGTTAAGTTATGAGATAAGATATGGCATAAATGTCATATCTTTTTTAGTGTTAATTTAATAAAAAGTTGTTTTAAAAAAGATACTTTAGTGATATAATCTTATCATAGGAGAGAGTGGGTATGGCTGCAAAAGTGTTTAAAACTATAGAAGAGCAATTAGATATATTAAAAAGCAAAAATCTAATTATAGAAGATTACGATAAAGCTAAAAATATACTTTTAAGAGAAAACTATTTCTTTTTAAATGGATATCGTTCTCCTTTTTTAGTAACGGGATCAAAAAGATTTATTGATGGCGCTACTTTTGAAGAATTACATTCTTTATTCACTTTTGATAGATATTTTAGAAATATTATTTTTAAAAATATATTAATTGTTGAAAACAACTATAAATCAATATTTAGTTATGTATTAAGTAGAAAATATGGATATAAAGAAAAAGACTATTTAAATGTTGATAATTTTGATAGAAATAGGGAAAAACTTAGACAAATAAATGATTTAATTAGAAAAGTTAAAAGACAAATTAGAATAAATGGATATCAACATGCGGCTACTAGTCACTATATTAATAACTATGGCTATATTCCACTTTGGGTTGGAGTAAAAGTGTTGAGTTTTGGTCTTATGGGGGAATTATTTTCAATATTGAAACAAGAAGATAAAGATGAAATAGCTTCTTATTATGAAAGTATAGGAGCAGAGGATTTAGAAGATTATTTAGCTATTTTATCTAACTATAGAAACCTTTGTGCTCATGAAGATATTTTATATAATCATATAACTCAGAAAGCAATAAATGATTCGAGAATTCATCAAGAATTAGGTATTCCTAAAGTAGATGATGAATATATTTATGGTAAAAACGATATATTTGCATTAATTATCATTTTAAAAAATGTTTTAACATATTCAGACTTTAAGATGATGATGAATGAAATTGAATATGAAATAGAATGGTTAAGTTCAAAATTAAAATCAATTGATGTTCAAAAAATATTATATAGAATGGGATTCCCAGAAAACTATAAACATATATCTTATATAAAGTAGGAGGATAAATGAAAAGATTCTTTGGATTTTTTTTCAGTATTATTGTTGCTAGTGCTTTGGGAGCTTTTCTTATGTATTACTATTTGAATGATTTTTCACTTGAGAAAAAAGAAAGCATTACTAGGATAGAAAAGTCTGTTACAGTTAATGATAAAGGAATATCTGATGGAATAGAAAATATTTATGATGCTGTAGTAGTAGTTGAGAATTATAAGAATAAAAAATTAATTGGGATAGGTTCTGGATTTGTTTATAGTGCAGATGGCTATATAATGACTAATCATCATGTAATTGAAGGGGCTACTGACATAAAAGTAATTAATTCTGATGGCGAAACTGTTAGTGTTAATTTAATTGGTAGTGATGAATATGCTGATATAGCTGTATTAAAGATTGATAAAAAATATATAAAAAGCATAGCAAAAATAGGTAGTAGTGAAAAAACAAAAGTAGGGGATACAGTATTTACTATTGGTTCTCCAATGAATTCTGGTTATTCTGGAACTGTTACAAGAGGAATACTTAGTGGTAAAAATAGAATGGTTGAAGTTTCAGTAAGTTCAGCATCTAATGATTGGATTATGAATGTTATGCAAACTGATGCAGCTATTAATCCAGGTAATAGTGGAGGTCCTCTTTGTAATGTTAGTGGAGAAGTAATTGGTATTAATTCTATGAAAATTGTTCAATCTGAAATAGAAGGTATAGGATTTGCAATACCAATTGAAGATGCACTTGAATATGTAAACAATATTGTTAATGGAATAAAAGTAAAAAGATCATATTTAGGTATTAGTATGGGAGATGTAGCATCTACATATTATAATTTAATAAAATATGGAATTACTTTAGATTCATCAATAACATCTGGTGTTATTGTGTTAAAAGTAAATGAATCAAGTCCTGCATTAAAATATGGGATTCAAAAAGGAGATGTAATTATACAAATTAATAATGATAAAGTTGATAGTGTCGCTAAATTAAGATATTATTTGTATAAACATAAACCAAATGAGGAAGTATCAATTAAACTAATTAGAGGAACAGAAGAAAAGACAATTAATGTGGTTTTAGGAGAAGGTGCTTAGCTTTCTCTTTTTCTTTACAGTAATATAGAGTTTATTTTATTTAAAAAAGGAAAAAATAATGATATAATCATAGCGGAGATTATAATATGAAGAAGAATATATTATTATTAATTAATGGATTTGGTATTGAAAGAGCAGATTCTTATAGTGTTTATTCAGACTCATTAATGCCTAATATGGGTAAACTTACTCATGAAAAAATATTTATTTCTTTACCAAATAATTATTTGGACTATAAAAGTGCTTATAGAAATTTTAGTATGGGAATAAATAATCCTTTAACATATAAATTAATTGAAAATAATTTATTCAATGCAACTATATCAGATAATCAAGTATATAAATATATAATTAATCAAGTAAATGTTCTAAAATCTAGATTACATATAATGTGTTTTTGGGATTCTGAGAGTACTATAGATCAATTACTTGGATTTATAAAAGAAATACAAAGAAATACAATTCAAAAAATATTTGTTCACGTAGTTTTGTGTCAAAATTCATTAAATGATTACAAGTACATTGGAAAAGATTTAAACACTCTAAACTATGAAGGCGGTTCTAATGTTAAAATTGGAGTAGTAACTGGAGAAAATAATTTATTTGATTTATTAAATTGTAAGGATTTAGCAAAAAACTTTATAACAGAATTTGGTGAAAAGTGGAAAGATTTATCTAAAAAAGTTGAAGTACAAATTCAAACAAGAACACTTCCAAAAGAAACAAGAACTTTTTCAGTAACACCAACATATAGATTTGAAGAAAATGATCAAGTTTTAATATTTAATTATAGTAATGTTGATTTAACAAAATTTAGGAATGAATTATATATTCAAAAATATAGACAAGTAGATATGGATAAAGTACCATTTTATTCATTATTTCCAATAAAAGCAGAAAAACCAATATATTTTATGTATAATTTTGCTGTTTCAGCAAACTATACATTAAATTCTTTAAAAAGCATTAATGCTAGATGTTTATTAATGGATAAAAAAGATAAATGTTCATTTATTAATTATTATTTAACTGGTTTAAGAAATGAAATAGATCCATCTCTAAAATATTTACCAACTGATGATAATTTTATATATGATCCAGCTAAAGTAGTTGAAACAATTCAAAAATATGATAATGAATTATACATTATCAATTATGAAATTGATACTTGTAAAACTTTTGAAGAAATATTAGAAAGATTAAAAAAGATTGATGCTGTTATTGGAGCATTAAATGATTATATATCTAATAATAAAATGAGTATGTTTATTTCTTCATTATATGGTTTAGAAAAAATGTTATACAATAGTAAACAAGAATTATTAAAAATAAATTTTTCAGGCAGAGTACCATTAATTATTATAGATGATGAAATAAATCTAGTTGATTATAATATAAATGAAGGAAATCTTTATGATTTATGTAACTCTATATTATGGAATATAAATAAAGAGTATACTACTGAAGGATTAATCAAAAAGAAATCAAGATTTTTTTCGTTCTTATATAAAAAACCAAAAAAAGCAAAACTAGAAGAACCAAAGGAGAATAATAATGAAAAAACCGACGTTTAAAAGGATTGTTGCTTATATTATAGATGTACTAATAGTAACTATTATTGCAACTGGAATTTCAAGTATACCATTTTTAAACCCAACAATGGATAAATATAATGAAACATATGAACAATACATGGAGTATTTAAAAAATGGATTAAGTGTTGAAGAAGCAAATAATATTTTAAATAGTGAAGAGTATCAAAGTATTACATATGATATGACTTACTATGGTAGGTATACTAGTTTAATAACATTAGTTGTTTCATTTTCATATTTTGTGGTATTTCAATATTTTACAAAGGGATATACTGGTGGTAAAAAATTATTAAAAATTAAAGTAGAAGCAGAAGATGGCAAATTAAAATTTTATAAATTACTACTTAGAGGTTTAATTATTAATAATTTGTTAACTTCAAGTCTTAATTTAATATTATTATTTATAGGTAACAAAATGACTTTTGGTCAGTTCAATATGTTTATTGAAGTACTTCAAATGGGATTATTATTTACAACATTTGGAATGATTCTTTATAGACAAGATGGAAGAGGATTACATGATTTAATAGCAGGAACTAGAGTAATAGATACTAAGGTAAAGGAGTAAAAATGAAAATTGGTTTAGCAAATGATCATAGAGGAGTAAAACTAAAAGAAAGAATTATTAGTTATTTAGATAAAAATAATATTCCATATGTTAATTATGGAACTGATAAAGAAGAAAGTGTTGATTATGTTGATTATGCTATTAAACTATGTAATGGTATTAATAATCATGAAGTTGATTTAGGAATACTAGTATGTGGAACAGGTATTGGAATGAGCATTGCAGCAAATAAAGTAAAAAATATATTAGCTGCTAAAGTAAATACTCCAAGTGAAGCAGCATTATGTAGAGAACATAATAGAGCAAATGTTATGACACTTTCTGAATATACAGAAAACTTAGAAGAAATATTATATAATTTTATTAATACATTACCTTCAAGTGAAGAAAAACATGTAAGAAGAGTTAATAAAATATTAGATATTCAGTAATATTAGATAATAAATAAACATATAATTCACTATGAAAAAAATCATAGTGTTTTTATTTGTACTTTCATTATTAGTAATAAGTTATAAGGAAAAAGAAAGTGTATTAGAAATAAAAGATGTTAATGTGAAAGAAGAAAGAAAAAAGAAAGAAGAAAAAATAGTAAAAGAAGTAAATAATAAAGTTCAAAAAGTAAACATTGTTTATAAAGATAATACAAAAGAAACTTTAAATCTTGAAGATTATGTTGTTGGTGTTGTTGCTTGTGAGATGCCAGCATCTTTTAACATTGAGGCATTGAAAGCTATGGCTGTTGCTGCTAGAACTTTTGCGCTTTATAAAATTGAACATAATAAAAACTATAGATTATCTACGACTACCAAAGATCAATGTTATATTACAAAAGAACAAATGAAAAAGAATTGGGGAAATAGTTTTAATAAAAATTATAATAGAGTATTAAAATCTGTTAATGCAACAAAAAATGAAAGAATGACTTATAATGATAAAACGATTATATCTTTTTACTTTTCAATTTCAAATGGTTATACAGAAAATTGTGAAGATGTATTTAGTCAAAAATTACCTTATTTAAGAAGTGTTGATTCCCATTGGGATAAAGATTATTCATATAAAGAAAAAACTATTAAATTGAGTGAAAGTGAATTTTTAAAAGAACTTGATTTAAAAGATAATAAAGTTAATAGTATTAAAATAAAGAAAGATAAAAAGAATAGAGCTAGATATGTATACATAAATAATAATAAGTTTACAGGTACTAAAGTAAGATCACTTCTTCATTTAAGAAGTACAGATATCAGTATTACAAATAAAAATGGATATATTTATATTACAACAAAAGGTTATGGACATGGTGTTGGAATGAGTCAATATGGAGCACAGTCCATGGCAAAAGAAGGATATAAATATGATGAAATTTTAAAATACTATTATAAAGGAATAGAATTGAGTGCATAAATTATAAAAAATAGTTCATTCTATATTTAGGAGAGTGAACTATGAATAAAGCTTTAAAAGTATTATTACCAACAATTTATATTAGTGTTATTGGTGTTATGTTTATATGTGTACTATTAATACTAAGCGGAATAAAAGGTTATTTAAAAGAAGATGTTAATTATAATTATGCATTAGATAATGTGTTTACTGAAGAAGTCATTCCAGTTTCAAGAGTTGGTTCAGATGTTATAGTAAAACCATTTATATCTTCATATGTAAATATTTATAAAAAATACTATGATTATGAAAGTGATAATCAAGAAGACTCAATAATATATTATAAGGGAACATATTTTCAAAATAATGGAATAGATTATGAGAGTAGTGATAATTTTGAGGTTGTTTCTATATTAGATGGGGAAGTAATAAGTATTGAAGATAGTGATATATATGGAAAAATACTAAAAATAAAACACAATGATAACCTAGTAAGTGTATATTATAATATTAAAGATATACTTGTTAATGTAGGATATAAAACTACTACTGGAGAAATAATAGCAAGTTCAAATAAATCAATATATGAAAATGACGAAAAGTCATTATTGCATTTTGAAATATATTATAATAATAAATCTATTAATCCAGAATCAGTATATTCTTTAAATGCAAATAGTTTAGAGTAGAAAATACTCTTTTTTTATTAAAAAAAACTTGTTATGTCTATTATTATTTGTTAATATTAATAGGTACGCATTAACAAGAAGAGGTGTTTTTTTATGATTAATTTTATCATTGTGGATGATAATGAGCTACAAAGAAAAGCAAGTGAACGAGCTATAGTTAAGAAAATGATGAGTAATAAAATAGAATTTACAATAACTAAATTTGAAGATTATAATGACAAATTAACAAGGCAAATGAGTGATAAATCTTTTGATAAAGTTTATATATTAGATATTGAATTACCAACTTTAGATGGAATACAAATTGCAAGAGAAATCAGACATAAATATAATGATTGGACTAGCCCTATTATAATATTAACTGTTCATACATCTCTTTATTATGAAGTATACAAACAAAGATTACAAATATTAGATTTTATAAGTAAAACAGATAATGTTGATTGTTTACTTTCTGAAAATATTGATATTTGTTTAAAGATGATGAATAAAGATAAAGTGTATAGATATACATATAAAAGTGTAGATTATAATATTAACTTTAATCATATTGATTATATTCAAAGAGATGGAAGAAAAATTAAAATAGTAACTACAAATGGAGATTATTATCAAAATATATCCATCAATAAAATAAAAGAAATGCTTCCAAATTATTTTTTGTTATCTGCTAAAGGAATAATCATTAATCTAAAAAATGTTAAGAAGATAGATTGGCAAAAGTTTAATGTAGTATTTAATGATGAAATAAATGGTTATTTAGTATCAAAAAGTCATAGAAAAGAGATAGAAACATATGAATTGGTATGATTATCTCTTAATATATTTTTCATCATGTATACTTGTATTTTTTATGATAAAATCATGTGGTTATTTTTTAAAAACTACTAGTACTAATAATAATTTATCAAATTTATTAATTGTATTATTTGGTGGCACATTAATGACATATAGTTTATATAATAATGGAACATATGAAAATATAATAGTGTGTATTGTTATTTTTTCTATGGGAAGTATAGTAACTTATAAACAAAAACCTTATAAAACAATACTAAATACTATGATATGTTATTTAGTACTCTTAATATTTGAAATATTACTTTCAATAATTATAATGAATTTTTTTAAATTAAATTTAGAATCATTTAATACAAATACAATAATGAAATCTATTTTTACAATACTTGATGCATTATGTACTCTTATAACATGTTCTAATAAGAAAATTTGTTTATTTGTTAATAAGATTACAAGTAAAAGTATAGTAATTACAACTTTTTTCCCAATAATAATTGTATGTATGATAATATTAGATGCTAAATATATTTTCTTTTCTACAAGTGAAATATATATTGGAAATATAATTATTATATCTACGTTGTTATATCTATTAGTTTTTTCAATAATAACAGATAATAAACTTATAAAAGAAAATGAAAAAACAGAATTATTATTAAATTTGATGAGTAAATATGAAAAAATAATTGATGACAATAGATCTTTTAAACATGAATTACTAAATAATCTTCTTATATTAAAGAGTTATGAAGATAAAAATAGTAAAGAATATAATGATCTTTTAGATGAATTAATTGATTTAAATAATAAAAAAGATGTAAGAATTAAAAATATAAGTAATTTACCATCTGGATTAAAGGGTATATTTTATTATAAATTATATGGATTAGAAAAACAAAAATATAATATTTCTATTAATATATCTAAAAAAATAGGAAATCTATTAAATAACATTTCACATAAAGACTATATTTATTTAAATAAAATAATTAGTATTGTATTAGATAACGCTATTGAAGCTAGTTCTAAAACAAAAGATAAGCATTTGCTTATCGATGTTTATCTAGAAAAAAAGAATATTTGTTTTGATATTCTAAACTCATATACTGGAGAAGTAAATTTGCTGAAAATTAATAAAAAGGGTTATTCAACAAAAGGTAAAAATAGAGGTTTAGGATTAAGTATTGCAAATACAATATTAGGAAAAAGTAATACTATAAAAATGATTCAGTCAGTCGAAAATAATATTTTTACAACTAAAATAAAAGTGAGTCTATAATAACTCACTTTTTAAAATTATAATAATGATTCAGGCATTTCTGGTTCATCAAGTATAATTGCTATGCATCCCATAGTAGCACTAGCAGCAACTAATGCACCTAAAGCAGCAGCTACTTTTGCAAATAATCTCATTTTGTACCTCCTTTCTTATACCTCTTATAATTGTTGTATTTGAGTCCCAACAATTTATAACTAATAGGTAATACAAGAATAGTTTCTAGAAGTATAGAAAAGAATAGCAATTTCGAATAATATATATTTTTCATAAATATAATGATAAGTATATATATTAGTGTTATTGTAGATGTAATAGTTTTATAAATAATTCTTTTATTTTTATGAATTAATGGTCTTTTCTCAGTATCGCTAGGAGCATAAATAATAATTAGTGGTAATAATAATAATGAGCCAATTAGTAAATAATTATTATTTATTTGTAAAGTTTTTATAAGATAAGGAATTAATGAAAATATTATTATTGAGAAAATCCAACATTCCCATGACTTTTTAGCATGTAAACCAAACCCAGTTGATCTAAGCAACCCATATCCAATAAAAAATAAACACAATTCTTTAAAAGTGTGTATAAAAATCGATAATATTATTATAACTATCAATTTAACAATAGTTAAATATATTGATTCTAAACCATATTTTATTTCTTTTATTTTAATATCATCATAGTGATAATTTTTTTGAATTATTTCTATTATTTTATTTATTACTACATCCTTCATATTAATCATTTCGATATTAAGATATAAAAAATAAAAAGTGTAAAAAATGTCATTAAATATTAATTTTGTGTCATAAAATAGTGAAATTTACTTTTTGTGACACAAATATTTAAATTGATGACATTAAGAAAATTATTGTCGATTTTTAATGTATGATTTTAATTGTGCACAGAAAAGAATCATATTATGATTAAATTAAGAAGGGATGGTGTATATGAGTAGAGGTCGAGTTAAATGGTTTAATAATGATAAAGGCTACGGATTCATAGAATATGATGGGCTTCAAAATGAAGATGTTTTTGTTCATTATTCAGCTATTTTACAAGAAGGATATAAAACATTAAAAGAAGGTGAACTTGTTGATTTTAATCTAATTGAAACAGCAAAGGGTTGCCAAGCAATCAATGTTAAAGAAGTAAGCTTATCTGCAGTATAAATACACGAAGTTCTGTGTATTTTTTATTTGTAAAGAGTAATGTAGAGAATGATGTAAAGTTATAGATAAAGTAATTAAACTATGATATTATTGTTATAGGAGGAATATATATGAAATATAATATTCGTGGTAACAAAATAGATGTTACAAAAGCAATTGAAGATTACATAAAATCAAAAATATCTAAAGTTGAAAAATACTTTAATGACACAGCAGAGGCAAAAGCAATAATATCTGCTAAAGGAAAAGAACAAAAAGTTGAGGTTACTATTTGGAGTGGAAAATACAATGTAAGAGCAGAAGAAATTAATGAAGATTTATATGCTGCTATAGATTTAGTATTAGATAAATTAGAAAGACAACTTAAAAAATATAAAGATAAACTTCAAACTAATAAAAGAAGTGTAAAAGAAGAATACATCCCTGAAATAGAAGATTATTTTGAAGAAGATGAACAAAATATAGTTAGAAGAAAACAAGTTTTCTTAAAACCAATTGATGAAGAAGAAGCAATAACTCAAATGGAATTACTAGGTCATACATTCTTTGTATTTAAAAATGTTGAAACAGATAAGATTAATGTTTGTTATAAACGTAATGATGGGGATTATGGAATAATTGAGGCTAATTAAGAGCAGAAATGCTCTTTTTTATTGGTTTTTAATATGTTATAATATTTTCTAGGAGGAAAACAAGATGGGATTATTTAAAAACTTATTTGATTATGAAACAAAAGAATTAAAAAGAATAGATAAAATAGTAACTGAAATTGAATCTTTAGATGAAAAAATGCAAAAACTTAAAGATAAAGATTTCAAAAATAAAACTGAAGAATTTAAAGAAAGAATTAAAAATGGAGAATCTTTAGATGATATATTACCAGAAGCATTTGCTCTTGCAAGAGAGGCGTGTTTTAGAGCAATAGGTGAAAAACCATTTAGAGTACAACTTATTGGTGGAGTAGCTATTCATAGAGGAAATATTGCTGAAATGAAAACTGGTGAAGGAAAAACTTTAACAACAGTTCTTCCAGCTTATCTAAATGCGTTAAGTGGACTTGGTGTACATGTTATTACAACAAATGAATACTTATCAACTCGTAATGCAGAGTGGATGGGACCAATATATGATTTATTAGGTGTTAGTGTAGGAATTAATTTAAGAGATAAAAGTCCAAAAGAAAAACAAGAAGCTTATAATGCTGATATTACTTATTCAACAAATAATGAAGTTGGATTTGATTATTTAAGAGATAATATGGTAGTAAGACGTGAAAATAGAACACAAAGAGGACTTAATTTTGCTATTATAGATGAAGTAGATTCAATTTTAATAGATGAAGCAAGAACACCATTAATTATTTCAGGTGGATCTGCTAAAAGTGCGAATGTTTATAAAGAAGCTGATAGAGTTGCTAAGGCACTTAAAATTGATGATTTTGTAGTTGATGAAAAGACTAAAAAAGTAACTCTTACAGAAGATGGAGTAAAACATGCAGAAAAACTATTAAATTTAGAAAATCTTTATGATATTCAAAATAGTGTAATGGTTCATAATTTAGATAAAGCCCTTATAGCTAATTATGGATTTAAAAAAGATGTAGATTATGTTGTTGAAAATGATAAAGTAATAATTGTAGATACATTTACTGGTCGTTTAATGCATGGTCGTCAATTTAGTGAAGGTCTTCATCAAGCAATAGAAGCCAAAGAAAATGTAACTATTAATGAAGAAACTAAAACACTTGCTACAATTACATTCCAAAATTTATTTAGAATGTATAATAAACTATCTGGTATGACTGGAACTGCTAAAACAGAAGAAGAAGAATTTAGAGATATATATAATACTTATGTTGTCTGTATTCCAACAAATAAACCAGTAATAAGAGATGATCAAGTTGATTTAATATATTCATCATTAAATGGAAAGTATAAAGCACTTGTTAGAACTGTTAAAGAAATACATAGTACAGGAAGACCAATTTTAGTAGGTGTTGCTTCAGTTGAAACAAGTGAAATTGTTTCTCAATTACTTTCAAAAGCAGGAATTAAACATGAACTTTTAAATGCAAAGAACCATGAAAGAGAAGCTCATATTATTGAACATGCGGGTGAAAAGAATGCTGTTACAATAGCAACAAATATGGCAGGACGTGGAACTGATATTAAACTTGGTCCTGGAGTAAGAGAACTGGGAGGTTTATTTGTTCTTGGAACAGAAAGACATGATTCAAGACGTATTGATAACCAACTTCGTGGTCGTTCAGGAAGACAAGGAGATCCAGGAACTACAAGATTCTTTGTTTCAATGGAAGATGATTTAATGGTTAAGTTTGGTTCTGATAGAATGAAATCAGTTATGGTAAACTTTGGTTTTGATGAAGATCAAGCAATATCAAACAAAATGATTTCTAATAGTATAGAATCAGCTCAAAAGAAAGTAGAAGGATTTAACTTTGATAGACGTAAAGCATTACTTGATTATGATAATGTTATAGCAAGACAAAGAGAATATGTTTATGAAAGAAGAAATGAAATATTAGATAAAGATAGTATTAGAGATAGAGTACTTGATACATTCAATACATTTGTAAAAAATCAAGTTGAATCACATATTGAACCTGAAGGAGTATTAACTGATAATGATTTAGATAATATTATGGAACAATTTAATGCACACTTATTAAAGAAAAAGAAATTATCTAAAAAAGATTTAGAAAATAAGAGTGTAGAAGAAATAGAAAAATTAATTTATGATATTGTAGTTGCTGATTATAATAAAAAATTAGAAGATGTTCCAGTAGAAATTCAAAATGATTTTGAAAAAACAATTTCATTAAAAATACTTGATAAAAACTGGATGAATCAATTAGATGAAATGGAAGCTTTAAAAGAAGGTGTTGGGTTAAGAGGATATGCTCAAAGTAATCCACTTCAAGTATACTCTCTAGAAGGATTTCAAATGTTTGACAGAATGATGGCATCTACTGAAGCTGAAATATCAAATTTCTTACTTAATGCTGAAATAAGACAAAATATTGAAAGAGAAGAAATAAAAAATATAAGAACTAATGATGGAAAAGAAGGAGTAAAATCAACTCCAAAAAAAGCAGATAAGAAGATAGGTAGAAATGATCCATGTCCATGTGGCTCTGGACGCAAGTATAAGCAGTGTTGCGGGAAGTAAGGTAAATAAAGGGATTGCGGGCATCAGCACTATTAAAAAAAGTGAAAAACCGTGAATTAGATACCTTTTAGATACCCTGAAACATAATTTTAAAAGACCAATTCTGGTCTTTTTTTTGTGAATTATAAAGTGATTAAAAAATATATGATATAATAAAATTAATAATTTTATAAAAAAGGAGTTTTTCTCTATGTCTAATATAATTGATTTAACCGGGAAGAAATATGGAAAACTAACAGTTTTATATCAAGCAAAAGATCATATTTCAAAAAATGGAAACAAAAGAGTTGTATGGCATTGCAAATGTGATTGTGGAAATGAAATAGATGTAATGGCATTGAATTTAACAAGAAATCATACTACCTCTTGTGGATGTGCTAGAAATGATGGAAGAAAGAAACTTCAAAGAGATATTACTGGTGAAAGATTTGGACATTTAGTAGGAATAAGAAAAGTAGAAAGTAAAAATGGATTAACAAGATGGTTATTTAAATGTGATTGCGGAAATGAAGTTGAGTGTTATCTTCCAAATGTTACTTCAGGAAAAACAAAATCATGTGGCAAGTCATGTGGATTAAAAAGTCATTCTTATGACAATGTTAAGAAAAAAGGTATTAGAAAAAATTTAGCTGGAAAAAGATTTGGGAGACTAATTGTATTAGAACAATTAGAAGATAAAAACGGGTGGACACAATTTAGATGCAAATGTGATTGTGGAAATGAAAAAATAACTTCTGGAAATAATTTAATATATGGTAGTACACAATCATGTGGCTGTTTACATAAAGAGGTTGTAAGTACTAAACTTACAGAAAATTTGATTAATCAAAGGTTTGGAAAATTAGTTGTAATTGCAAAAAGCAAATCAAAATATAATAAAGTACATTGGTTATGCAAGTGTGATTGTGGAAATGAAACAATAGTAAGTACAAGTGGATTAAAGACTGGGCATACAAAATCATGTGGCTGTTTTCAAGATGATGTGGCAAGTGAAACGCATTATGTAGATTTATCAGGAAGAGATTTTGGAAAATTACATGTTATAGAAAGAGTAGACAATTCTAAAACGGGAATAGTTAGATATAAGTGCAAATGTGAATGTGGAAATGAAACAATAGTAGCTAGTGGGCATTTATTGAGTGGAAGTATCCAATCATGTGGCTGTTGGAAACAATCACACTTGGAAGGAAATGTGATAAAGTATTTTAAAAGCAGAGGATATGTTAATACAGTTGATTATGAATGTCAAAAGAAGTTTGAGAATCTAACTGGAGTAGGGAATTATTTGTTATCTTATGATTTTATATTTTATAAAAATTCAGAACCAAAATATTTGATAGAATGTCAAGGACAACAGCATTATTATCCCGTAGGATTATTTGGTGGAGAAGATCAATTTAAAAAACAGCAAAAACATGATAATTTAAAAAGAGAATATGCAAAAATGTTAGGTATAAAATTAATTGAGATTCCATATACAATAAAAAAATATGAAGATATTAAGAAATATCTAGAAAAATACGAAATTTAAATAAAATTAAATCTTGTTTTTTAGATACCTTTTTAGATACCTTAAAAAATGGTTTTTCACTTTTTCTCACTAATTATCACTTTTCTTGATATTAAAAAGAGTGAAATAAAGTGAATAAAAGTGAGAAAGTATAAGGAATTCATAAAAGATTAATAAAAAAAGTGACTGAAATATTAAATGCACTAACACCATGTGGCAGTGGCAAGAAGTATAAGCAATGTTGTGGTAAATAACTCGTAAAGTCCCATGAATAAAGGG
>JAEEGL016540468.1_pt1 | contig 15600 bp, 20 predicted proteins | sample 9134231 | NCBI WGS metagenome assembly JAEEGL01 (sample SAMN16246548, study PRJNA631951) | gut metagenome | biome: gut microbiome; feature: rumen; material: fiber-attached | host: Bos | place: Iran: Karaj | collected 2018-10
TGAAGCTTTTCAGCAATATCATCCACGTTATGGCCTTTTGTCACGCCGGGATAATCCTGTTCAAATTGAATCAACAGATTTTTCGTTTCCTGCTCTTCCTGCTTTGTCTTCTGATAAAGCTGCTGGAATTCTCCGTTTTCCATGACGTTTTCTATAAATGCCCGGGATGTATCCGGCAGGGATGACCAATCACCATAGAGGTCAGCAACCGCATTGCGTATCTGCCCCATTGTGATCTGTGTTCCACGTTTTTCGTGTTCTGCCAGGATTCCCAGCACATCCGAAAGGTCACTCTTATACTGCCTTCCGGAGCGGAGCTTCATAGCGATGAGATGCTCCGCCGATATTGTTCGGATGGTCACAACATTGGAGTAGGTCTTGTAATACTCGGAAAACTGTGCCAACTTCGACGTATAGGAACTCGTATTCCTGAAATCAGCATTGAGCCAGCCGTTGGGAAGGTCGAAGCGGTCTCCCACGCGATTGATTGCATCCTTCATGCTGGACGCAGCGTGGATCAGCGCATCAATATCAGTCGTCATGTCCCGAAAACCATAGTTGATTAGGACCGAGGCTCCGCCAATCAACACCAGTTCAGCAGGCGTTCCTTTTCCAACCAGTTTCCGATATTCCTTGGCCAACTCTTTCAAGTAGACGTCAATGTTCTCTTTTGTAAACTCGATCTTTCGCTCAGACAATATTTCTGACCTCACTTTCTATGATGTTAAATCGCAGAAATTCGGGGATTGCTTTGTTTACTGCCTCTTTCATTGCGTCATCGTTCTTTGCAGCCAGAGACAAGGCGAGTACGCTTGCGGGAAAAATCGGCTTTTCCAACCTACACTGCCGGAGATCGTCATATTCAGAGCATAACGGCAACTCATTTTCCCGACTGATATAGTCTAGCATTGCAAGCAGATATAAACTCTCAGGATACCATTTTCTATCATAGTATGTCTCGATTTCCTGGCTCTCCAAAGTATCAATGATGAAGTCAATATCGCCCATCTCTTTGACTCTGTGACAGACTGTGCTTTTGAAATTCTCAAAGGAGCTTCGCTTCACCATGCAAGGGGAAAGAAGATCCTCCATCGAGAGATCCAGAGCATGTGCAATCCGATAAACGGTTTCCGCAGAACACTTTTCCAGCTTTGATTTCCCGGAACAAATGTCGTTGATGGTAGCGTAGGGAACCTCGCTTGACTTTGCCAGCCGATACATGGAAATCTTTCGTTCCTTCAGCACCTCATTGATCCTCATTTTCATCACCTGCTTTCATTGACATTATATCGGCGTACCGTTATAATGTCAATTGTTTTCTATGGTATTGTAATGAAGTTCATTTGTATCAACGTTCCTGCTCCTGCTGTTTCCGGGGCGTATGCTCCATTTCCCGCAAGGTGTTCCTCACGCTGGCCTCGATCCCTATCAGTTTCTTCCATTCAGCCCACAGGGGCCTTTGCTCCGCAGAAATACGCTGGACGGTCTGCTCCAGTCCTGCCAGCTCCCGTCGCCATGTGGAGATGGGCAGCTTCCCATCCTCTGAAAAGTAATCCTTCAGCTTGCGGCGGGCAAGATAAAACCGGCGCAGATCATTTTCATGGTCCTGCTTGAATTTCTCCCGACGGCTCATGAATTTGATTCCGTTCATCTGGTCATAGAACGGCTTTGTATCGGCGTACATCTGTGAAAAAGTCAGCAAATCCCGGATAGACTTGCTTTTTGCTTTCGCCTGGATGATCTCAGTTTTCAGTCCATCCATCGTCCTGGAAAGGCCGGAAACATAGGCTTCCAGATCTTCCACAGTGTAGAGCTTTTTCTCCAGTAGGAAGTTGACCGTCTCGGCGTACTGCTTCAGATTGCCGGACTTGGCCTTATTGCTCCAGGCCCCGGTGTTCCGTTGCCCGTAGTAGGCGGCAAGTATGTTCGTCAGCTTGGGAGACTGGGGAGCGGACAATTCTTCTTTGATCTCGCTCAGCCAGGAGAGCAGCTCCGCGATTTTCTTTCGCAACCGCTGAATGGCGGCATTGGTGGCGCGAATCCTGCGATTGAGGTCACCTACGTTGGTGCGGATGCCTTTGGCCTCCATGGCTCGGACCGTGGGACCTTCATGGACGGTGGGCGTTTCGTCTATGCCCCGGTCCGCGTAGGAGCGGTGGTCGATCCGGCAGGGCAGGCCCTTTATTTCAAAGGCACGGTTGACGTACTTAGCCCATTCCTCCCGCCAGTGCAGTAGCGTTTCTTTCTCGCCCCAATCGGTGGTGGCGACGGCGTTGAACACATAGTTCCCGGCGTCGTCCAGGACACGATTTCCGTTCTCGTCCAGCGCATAGACCCGATGTTGCTTTGCGCCCCATTTGCCGGTTTTGTCGATGGGCCGGGTGGGGCAAAGGATGTGAATGTGCGGATTGGGAATACCGCCGCCCTCCAGCTCCGGGGTATGAACGGCGAAATCCACGATCATCCCCTTACTGACAAACTGCTCTTGCAGGAATATCCGGGCCAGGGTGATGTTTTCTTCCATGGTCAGCTCGTTTTGCAGGGCAATGTCATAGCTATAAGCAAGCTGGGCCTTTGGATTCTTCTCCACCTGCTCCACGGCATTCCAGAGGGTTTCCCGGTCCGCATACTCCTTTGGTACATGGGGCGGCAACAATACCCCTGAACAGATCACGCCGCCCTTCTTCGTGTAATCCGCATCGTTGCCGTAATAATCACAGTGCAGGTTTTCTCCGGCGCGATAGGCTGCGGCGGCCACTGCGGATTGGCCCTTGGAGCGACGGATGAGATCAGCATGGAAATGATACAGGGCCATTAGCTGTCATTGTCCCGTGACCGGGATCGAAGGAAGGAATGAAGGATGTTTCGAGCGGCATCCAGGCTCAAAATCCGTTCCATGAGGGAGAAGAAATCCTTCTCCGATAGGTCTTTGACCTCCGGCCAGAGATGCTCCACAGCGGCCCCACGGGTGATAAGGCGGTGACTTCGCTGGCGGCGCTCGGTTCCCTCCAGATAGCGAATGCGGTTTTGTAATTTCTGCTCCCGGTGCTGAAGCTGTTCCAGTTTCTTCTGGCCCTGTTTCTGTTTGGCCCGGAGCTTCTCGATTTCAGGATTTGAATACATAACAGATACCTCCTTCGGTGAAATGAAAAGGACCGCTCTGCCAAAAATGGCAAAACGGTCTGTCGTGGATATTTGGTCTTTCTCCCCGTAGGGGATAAGGGGATAGCGGCGAAGCCGCGCAAGGGGCAGCGTCCCTTGGACGGAGCGACAGCGATGAAAAGAGCTGGAACTATCGGAAGCTCCGGCTCTCGCCTCGCAGAGCGCACATACGGGACAGCCGAAGCTGCCCCGTATATAAGTGCGCCATTGTCATGGATTAGATAATTACCCCTCGATAGGATAGGTGCTTATCGGAAACGATTTCTTCCCGTTTCTCTTAACCCAAACTGAAAGCCCAGCTGGCTGAGACAAAGGGACGCAAGATAATGCGGTCGAGGTAGAGGTAAAGCTCTACAAGACTAAAATTGCTACGGATTTTGAACTACAGGTTGCCAACTGGTGTTTGGACAGGTATAATGACGTTCCAAAGTATTGGAATCCATATTGTACCAGTCAGAACACGGAGGCGAAGCCGTTTGTTAGTATATCTGCAACTGATTGACTCTCCCGAAGAGCAATCCAGATTTGAAGAATTGTACATAACCTATCGCAAGCTGATGTTCCACGTCGCAAAAGGAATCCTCGGGAATGACCAAGATGCCGAAGACGCTGTACATGATGCGTTTTTATCTATAGCAAAGAACTTTGATAAGATTTCTACAGATGACCGTCACAAAACGAAGGCGTTCATTGTTATAGTGGTTGAGAACAAGGCTATCAATATCTATCATCGAAAAAAGAAGCGTTCCGAGACAGAGTATCTGGATGATATTTCAGGCATACCTGTACACTTACCGGATGATGACGGGATGGCCAGGTGCTTATTGAAGCTTCCTGCCAGATACCGAGAGTTTTTACTCCTCAAATACGAATGGGGATATGATAACCGCGAGCTGTCAGCACTCCTTGGTATTTCCGAAGCGGGAGTACGAAAGCTGAACCAGCGGGCCAAGGAGTTTTTGGAAAAGCTATGCAGAGAGGAAGGTTTGCTATGATTTCGGAAGAGAGATTGCGTCAGGCGGCGGGGGCCGCTGTATTGGCCTTAGCAGATAGTTTACCAGCGCCGGAGGAATGTCGGCATGAGTTCTCTCCCGGTTTTGAGCGAAGGATGCGGAAGGTCCTGCGCAGGGGAAATCATCCGACCGTCTATCGAGGGTTGCGCCGCGTGGCAAGTTTCCTGCTGGCGCTTCTATTGAGTGGCTCCGTCTGGCTCACCGTAGATACCGAGGCCCGAGAAGCAGTTTTCGGCTGGATCAGCGAACGGGTTGAGGGGGCCTATCATTATTTCTTCCGTGGTGAACGGACAAGTCAAGATTATCTTACAGGATATACCCTCTCAAAGATTCCAGAAGGATATCACAAGGAAGATGTGTTTGAAACGGATAGTTACACAGAAACAACTTATGTGGAGACCACGACAGGCAGGTATCTTTCTCTTGGGTGGCTTCATCCATCAACAGAAACGGAAACGCCGGAGTTGTTTTTCCTCACTGGTGATATGGAGCGGGAACCGGCTCAGGTCAATGGCCGCGCCGCCGAGTTTTATCGGGACGACACGAATAACATGGCAAATGTAATTGTTTGGCGCGACGAAAAGAGGGACACGCTTCTTTATCTTTCCGGCTATTTCGACAAAGGAAGCTTGATCGACATGGCTGAAAGCGTCAAATAGCACAAAAAAGAAAGAATTCTAAAAAGTTTTCATAGCGAGCGTCACAAAACGCCTTCCTTCTTTGTTATAGAGAGCAGGTAGCAAAGAAGGGAGGTGTTTTTATGAGGAAACGAGTATTGGCCTTGACTCTGGTGCTGGCGCTCGTATTGGGTTTCACCGTTCAGGCAGCGCCGCTCCGTGCCCCCAGGCTCTACCCTAACCTGACCTTCAGCGGTACGACAGCAACCTGCACGGCGTCGGTTCGGGCGGACAATGCCACAGATACAATATCCATGACAGTCAAGCTGTGGCAGGGAGCCACTTGTCTCAAGACCTGGACAGCTAGCGGAACGGGCTCGACATCCTTGAGCAAGACCGCAACCGTGACCAAAGGTAAGACCTATAAGTTGACAGTGAATGCCACAATCAAAGGCGTGGCACAGCCGCAGAGGTCTATGATGCAGACGTGCCCTTAGTGCATATTTCACAGACTTGACCTCCAATAGAGTGTTGAAAGAAGACACTTAAAATCCACTCTGAATTCTAATGACGATGAGGAGAACCTGTTATGAAAAAATTTATTTGTTGTTTTTTGAGCGTAATGCTGCTCATGGGATGCAGCGTTTTTACGTTTGCGGTCTCGAACAATCAGGAGAGCGTTTGGAATGAAGAGAACTACTCTCCTGTGAAGGGTACTGAACTGCAGAATGATAGTCAGGCTGAGTATTATATGGCGCTGGAGGATCAGATTATTTCTTTGTACCAGAATCAGTCAGGATATCGTGTCTATACAGTAGGAGGGGAAGATATAACGGACACATTCCTGTCCGAAAATTTGGAATATTACATTGCAGGACAGTATGATTTAATTGCAAATGCATTGTGTCGTGATGTGCTAACAATTGCAGAGCCGACGGAATATTCTCCTTGTATGTTATCAGCTGACGGCTCAGGCACATCCATTCAGGGATATACTGTAGGTGTCACAGTGAAGAAGCGTTATACGACAAACTTTGGTCTTGGGATTAAAAAGTTTTATGTTACCTACGATATCTATGGTTCCTACAAGGTGAATGATTCTACCTTCAAAATAGTGTCAGTGACAAGTGGACCGACTGTGTCAAAAAGTACGGTTGTAGCTTCTAATATTTTTTCTGATGCTGACGCAGACTTTAATTTTGGGAATGCAAACTTTAATCATACCATTACATCCGGCAATACCTCGGTAAGGTTCTATGGTTCATTCGTCATTAGAGCCGTGTCAAATGCTGTCGTAGGTCTGTATCAGGATACGCCGGTAAGCTTCAGCTTTTACGGGTACGGTAACGGCAATGTCTCTTAAAAAGGGCTTGTCTCAAAAGATCCTATTTCCATCCGCTGTTTCCCTGTTACTGATTCTCATTGTTCTATTTCTTTGCATCCGAGCCATTCGACTCGACTCGATGTATTTTTACAATCCGAATTTAAACAAAAGTGTGCGGTTGGGAATGAACAAAGACGAGATTAGGGCAATTCTCGGCTCGGGACAGGACGTAATCAGTAATTCCGAATTATGTAAGAGAGAGAATCCGGAAATAACTGGAGGCCGACTGCCTGAAGCCAGGGAGAATCCGCAGGGAAAGCAGATATCTGTATCGTCCTATCTATCGGGAAAGGATATACTTTATGTAACCTATTGCGAGGATAAGGTCGTGGGACTTGGAACCTGGCATCGTTCTTTTGGGCCTGTGTCGAACGCTTTTTCCTGGCAGCTTGCCGACGGACTCCGTTACGGTTACAGCCTGGCGGAGTGGAAGGAGAAATTTCCGGAAAGCGGTGTTTTTTCTGTTGACGGGGAAGACGATCCCTCAAAGCCGCAAATGGCAATCACGCAGGCCGAAGAGAACGGGAGCGTGATTACCTGTTCGTTTGCAAACGATGAGCTGGTTTCTATATATCTGTGTCTGCCCCAATATATCTCCGATTATACGGGATACGCGGCACGGTAATGCACAAGCCCATAGTGTGCCAGGGAAGAATATTTGTTGCCATCTTATGATTATTTTAGTCAAAATGGAGGTAAATTAATTATGAAAAAACGTTTGGTTGCTTTGGTAATGACATTGTGTTCCCTTCTCTCTCTCAATGTTTCAGTATTGGCTGTTGCTTCAAATGCAAACGAGGCATTAGAACCTTCAGATGCTGAACTTGCAGTTTTGACAACAATTTTTGAATCTGAAAATCATGTCCAGCTAATCGACATTGACGGGAATAATGTTAGGAGTGAGTTCGTTAATAAGAATATGGCTGCTTACAAAGCTGGTATGTTCGAAGGAATCATAGAGCAGATCGCAGATGAGTCTTTGACTCTGATAGAACCGAACGGGCTTATTAAAGAGCCAATCAAGGAATCAAAATCAGATGTTTTTACTCGTGGTCTCGTATATGGCAAGGCCACTGGAACTAAAATCATTAAGTTGAAAAATCCCAGTGGGCAAGTTACTACCGGACGATATACCGTTACTCTTCAAGCGCGATTTGCTATCAATGATTACAATAATACCATCAGTGGAGCAGTGTCCGGAATGCAAATCATCGATCAATCAGTGAATCCACAAACTATGGCTGCAAAAGTTGAAAGAATAACAAACGAAAGCTCAAGCATAACAAACAACGGTAAAAAGATTTCCTTTAGTGGTTTGCTGCATGTCCTTTCGTACACCACAACACCTGGAATTGGTGGGTATCTACAGACTGAATGGGCAACGATAAGCAAAAGCATATAAGAGGGTAATCGTAATATGTACATGCTAATGATTGCATCAACATTTGCGTTTTTCGCAGCGTCCATTCTGTTGCTTCGAGATAGCGTTTTGCTTTCTGCTAAGAAAACGTATAAAACGCGATATATGGCTGTAGGGATTCTGTGTTTGATTGCTGGTTTGTATCGTCTGTTTGCTTTGGTTCGATGGATCAGTATTACATCAACCTTACCATGGGATACGTTTTATTCCGTTACACTCCCAAGCTTATGGGGCCTGGTCCTATTGATTGCCCCTGTGGTGATCCTCGCGCTTTCATGCGGTGTGTTGTATATGGCTTCTAGGAGATTATCTCATCTGGAATCCAGTACTAAGGAACGGCGGGGAAACAAGGCGACAAGCATCCTGTGCTTGATTCTCTGTGTGCTTCTATTTGTTTTTGAAGTAGTGCCAACTATTCAATATCTTTATCCCTAAAATAATTTGTATGCAAACAGATTAACTCAACAGTGTGGAACATCCCCAGCAGTCCGTCACGCGGACTTGTCCGTAGTACCAGAAGAGAGAAGTATATATCAACTTTTGAGTCTCAAAAAAACATGGAGGTAAGTTAATTATGAAAAAACGTTTGGTTGCGATGCTTATGGCGCTGTGTTTCATTCCACTTTCTTAATCCGATGTTGTATGTTAGAAAACAAGAGATCGGATGTGCCAAATGCACTAAGTAAAATTACACTTTTACTAATTCTTTTTACATTGCTTGTATATTCATTTATCTACAACTATCAGCATACGTTCAGTACAGAGAAGTGGGTAAATCATCCTACGTGGAGAGCGGAAATGTTGAATGACTTACTGACTCGATATGAATTGATAGGGATGTCTAAAAAAGATATAATTTCATTGTTAGGAAACGATTGCCTATTTGATAGTGTGGAGCCTATTACTTTTAAACTCAGCAAAGTGGAACTGGACCCTAGCGATGTGTTGTTGTATTACATCGGAGAGGATTATATGGAAGACGTATGGTTAATTATATGTCTTGAAAGAAATACTGTAAATAATTATTTCTTTGATGTTACCTAAGATTTTTGAAGAACGGGCAATGTGGAGCTGGAGTTGAAATAATAATAGAAAAGAACAGGGTCGCTCCAAGATGGGGCGGCCTCTGTTCGTACTCAGGCGTAAATCAAGCCATCATTTACAACTTCTACAGCACAATTACGGATGTCGTTCATTTGACGGGCCCATTCCATTGGGTCTCGGGCTTTCAACTGCTCAGTGATACCCTCTTGTTCGGCCATTTGCTTTATCAGACGGTAAAGCATTTCCTCCGCCTGATGGTCGATCTCAGCAATGTGATTCTCCAACGTACCGGCCTGCAGCATAGCGGTGTAAGTGATGTTCCGATGCTCTTTCAGATACTTACGGTATCGACGGCCCCAAACACCGACTGGTTTGCGCTCTGGCACTGTCACACAGGGCAGATAGTAGTTTCCGTGAAGTTCGTACCAAAGGCCGGTGCTTTCATCGTAAATGTACTTCTCCATTGAAAAATCCTCCAAAAGATGATATATTCGCACATAGGGCACAGCCTTTCGATTTCCACACCTTGTTTTTTTCTTATCAGGTTGATAGGGCCAGGGTAACATCGTGTGAAACCAAATAACGCCATTGGGTGAGAAAACTGCGATAAATCTTTCTTTTTAAGGCTTTCGGCGGATTTCGTTAACAGGTTGTAACATATGTTAATCAGCTAGGATTCTATTGATTTCAAACTGTCGTAGGAAAACAGATCCCGTCTTGTATCAACGCATGGTCATCTGTCAAGCCCATTCTCTTTCGCTCTGTGTTGCGTCTCGTAGGCGACCTACCGATTCTCGTTCTGCTCGCGGGTGCTGACCCGGATGTGACCGTAAACGCTCTCGAAATCACCCCCTACTACGAGTTAGCTTACTCCTTTTTCGTGAAACGCCCTCATCATACTCTCCGCTGCAATGACCTTTGCCATCTTGTCGGCGGCGGTTTCGGTGGCGTCTTGCTTGAAGTAGCCGGACACGGTAAGAGTCGTGTTGCCCTTCCGCACCTCTGTCACACAGTCGGGAGCGCGACGGGCACTGTTGGTTTGCTCAGGCCTGTTGGTCATCGGCGCTCCTTTCGCCTATGCCAGACAATATCATAGCCCAGCGCGTCAGCCAGTTCCACGGCCTCATGGTAGCGGAGGGTCCCGCGCCGCAGCTTCCCGGAAAGGTTGGGAACACTGGCGCTCCATCCGTACTGATCCGCCAGTTTTTCTACAACCTCGCTCATGGTCATGCCCTCGCGGACCAGGATCGCTTTGATTTCGTTTCTTGTGTTCATTGAAATACCCCTTTCGATTTTGCCCGTTGGTAAATCGCATTTTCCGTGTCGAGGGACTGCTGCGCCAACGGGTGTATTATTATTGATTGCCTGTTTTTGCCGTTTTCCCCGATGCCGTTCCTGCCGCTGGCTTTTTCAGCGGCGTATTGCGCCCCTTGGTATGCTCATTTCGTCACACACTTCCCCGGAACGTATATCCCATCCGGACGGTCATGCTGTTTTCAAGGTGCATCGCGTTATGCATGACCACAGTAACGAAAAAGCGGGGTCTTTCCCGTATATCCGAGAAGTAGGAAATCGCACCCAAAAGCGAATTTTTCCACGCTCTCGGAAACGGTGTGCTATAATATAAGAAAAGGAGGTGCGAAGTGTGTATATCAAACTGACAAACGGGGAGCGACTGAAGGATTTGCGTAATTCGCACACCCTTACGCTGAAGGAGCTTGCGGAGCAGACAGGACTTTCCGCGTCTGCCCTTGGAAGCTATGAGACTGACGACGACAAGGAAATCAGCCCGTACAGTGTCACCACTCTGGCGAAGTTCTACGGCGTGTCCACGGACTACCTGTTGGGCCTGACGGAAACAAAGAATCACCCATATACCGAACTGCATGAGCTGGGTTTGAGTGATGAAATGATAGATATTCTGAAAAGCGGCAGGATCAACAATCGGCTGCTCTGCGAGCTGGTGGCCCATCCGGACTTCCGCCGCTTCCTGGTGGACATGGAAATCTTCGTGGACCGCATTGCCGATATGCGGGTCCATGACATGAACGCGGTGTTGGAGGCCACCCGTCGGACCATCCTGGAGAAGCAGGGCACGGACGGGGATGATCTGTACGTCCGCACCTTAGAGCTTGCCCAGGTCAGCGAGGACGATTATTTCTCTCACGTTATGCACGACGATCTAGATGTTATCGCGCGGGACATCCGTGACTGGCACCAAAGGGACACGACCACCGCCGACGCCGATTCTCCCGCCGCCGACGCCGCAGCAAAACTGCAAGAGGCACTGACCTATGACGGCAGCCCGGAGGAAAAGCAGGCCCGTGTGTTTCTCTCGGAGCTGGGCATCGACTACGAAAGGCTGACCCAGGAGGAATTTGTGTCACTGATCGGCATATTGAAGAAATCCTCCCTGCTAAAAAGTCCCATCAAGCACCGGGGCAGGCCGGTGATACAGCAAAAGAAAAAGCGGATGTGACCTCCCGCTTTGTGATTTGCCGATATGATACGCATAGCGTCATCCTTCGATGAACATATTTACGGAATAGCGGGGACGGCTGTCTCTGCAAAATTGCTTGATGATTCTTTATCCATCACGAGCATTGCTTCTGCCTTTGTCACATTTCCGAGAGGAAGGAATCGGCCTCCTCCTATTCCCTCAACAAGGCCATACTTCTGAATCTTAGTGACAGGCTCGTAGTACCAAGCCTGGTCAGGGACATCTATAAAAAACGTTCGCGTTGAAGGCGGGGCATTAGAGGATGCCAGCACAAACGAGCTACAGGAAAAGATTGTGATGATTGCGAGGATAGAACAAAGAATTTTCCTCATACATGGTCAACTCCCATCTGAACTGATTCTTGCTGCATCAGATTGGAGTTTTAAGTTTTCTTTGTGTTCTTCCGCTGTGTCAAGAATCTGTTCTATGTATTCGAAGTACTCCGGACATGAAGACCGGATTTTGTTTGGTTCTTGTAGGTACGTACTGAAAACCTCAGCAAATAATTCCTGATCGTCTTCCAGGGCGTAGTTACTACTGCATGCAGATGCTAGGATCTCCTTATATCGGTCATAGAGTTCAGCTCGTCTCATTTCATTTCCGAATTCACGATCTACGAAATGTCCGAGCTCATGAAGAACTACAGGCACGCCAACGAAGGCACTCAGAACAATTTGCGTCTTTCCCGAGTTATAGTAGGCGGATGCAGATTCTGTCCGAGTTAATTCCTGCATCAGGTCAGACTGCTCATATCCGAAGGATCCACCAGCATTTCTGTAAGCGGATAGCAGATAGGCCGGAACAGCTTGATCAATCATGCTTTCGATGATCTCTCGTCTGCGTTCGATCTGGGTCTCGGAGAAATTGCCTCTCGTATAGTACGGAATCTGTACTCCGTTCGACTCAATGACTCCCCGCTCAATGAACGGGATTTTGTATCGAGCATTTGGATCCACAATACGAAGGGTAATTGCAGCCATTTCCGCACGAGTTATGCTTGAGTCACCTTTGAACTGACCAAGATCATTCACGCCACGTATGATTCCCAGCTTATAAAGCTCCAGTATCTCTTTCCGCGATGAACCAGGAACAGAAGAGTAGCTATTGAGATACCGCGTATCTTCAGGCATCGCGTTGTAGAGATAAATGCAGAGCGTTTCTCTGGAGGCAGGCTGTTCCAGCATGCTGGTATCTTCTGGCGGACAAATCCCATGCTTGACTGCGTAGGAAACGCTATTGTCTTTCCAATTAATTGAGAACAAATTGGAGTCATGTTCCCCGTCATGCATCAGGCTGTGCACTCTGCAGGCAAGCGTGATAGCTTCCGCATTGGATACACTCCCGGATGGATCAAACTTTCCGTTTTCCTTGCCAGCGATCAAACCATAGCGGTGTACGCTTCTGACCGGCTCAAAATACCATGCAGAGGATGGTACGTCCGAAAAAGAAGCTGTTTTATCCGGGACAGCTTGCACGAGCGGCAAGCAGGACATGATAGCAGTCACTGCGAGCAGTGTTGAAATCGATCTTCTCATTTTTTCTTCTTCTCCCTGAAAACCTGAGTATTACATTGCCCGCACTCCAAGCAGGATTGCAAGCAATTGCAGAATCCACAAATGTGATGGATAAAAGATATAAAAGAAATCTCTATGAAATCTCTTGTTGCTCCCCTTCTCTCCGTTATAAAGAGCAAGAACGGGGAGGAACAGGAACGTATAGGTATCACAGTACCGGCAGGTGGTTTCCCACCAGACCGAGATAGAGATATAGTCTGAGGGCATTCTAAATGTGCCTAGAATTAGGATGAGTCCTATATCAAAGATCAGGTATGTCAGAACAGCACGTCTCCTGTCTCTGATATAGTAAATAATCAAGATTACTGCCGTCATCTGGGTGCCACCCTCGATCCAGAACTTGAATCCGTGGATGTTGATAGGATTCAATTCCAGATACCAGCAAGTGACAACCAAGAGGCAGCCGATAATAAAGCATGGCAGATGATTACCGTCTGACTTCTCTTTGTCCAGGAAGTACAGTGCAGTTGCTGCGATAGCGAAAGTCAGGATAATGTTATCCGGAATAGCGTTTTGTGCTCCCAAAACAAAGAATGACAGGATCTGCGAAGCAACCATTACCAAGCCACCGATCCACAACCGGATCAGATACTTTTCCTTATTTCTGGACAGCCGGAATCCCTCTGCTACAAAGAAAGCAAAGAGAGGAGCAACGTATCGGCTTAATAGTCTGAACTCAACAGGGAAAACACCTGGAAACGCAAAGAAAAGACTATCAAGAACCATTCCGGCGGCACAGATATATTTAAGCTGGTTGCGATTGAAAATGGCTAGTTTACTCATTATCATTTCTAAGCTCCAGCAATTTTGTGATTGGATCGTCTCCCTGGATGGAGTTTTCTACTCTGATACCACCATCTTCTGTTACTGTATAATCCAGAGCAGCTGCATCCAGAGCATGAATCGTTCGGCGTCTGAGGGTTTCTTCAGATAGGTGCTGTGTGAATACTTTTGGCATACGCATATAAAGCCTCTTCCCTATATAATTCGCCTCGCGGCGAAGAAATGTTCCGTATAGTAAGTGGAGTGAATATTGCTGATAATGACACCTGTGGTAGAAGTAGACGCATGAATAAACTTCCCTTCTCCGATATAGAGCCCGACGTGTGTAACAACGCTGCCGTTTCGAGAGAAGAGAACCAGATCGGCTGGCTGCAAGTCGCTTTTCTCTACAGGCGTACCGTTCTTCAGTTGATCCTTAGAAGTTCTGTTCAGGGTGTAGCCGAAGTGTTTGTAGACATAGTACGTGAACCCGGAACAGTCGAATGTATCCGGGCCTTCAGTACCATACACATACGGATATCCCTTGAATTGCATAGCATAATCTACGATCTGATCTGCGAGTTTTTTCTGTTGATTATTCAGTGGAGTTGAGGTCACATCTTCCAAGGAAGAAATTTCCGATTCATCAAGCACATTGACATAGTCCGCGTGCACAAAGCCATTCGAACCATCAAAAATGATCTCATACCACTTCCCTACTTGATTCAGAATGGGAAATATGCTACCATGACTGGCGTTGCCTATAATATTGTGCTCTGTTCCTGGACCTTCTCGCACTCGGAGAGTACTATTCCCAACATCAATTTGAGCATACTGTATGAGAGTACCGCTTCCGCTAACAAGAGTTATGCTTTTCCTTGTATCTGCATACGATATCCTGGTGAGAATCGCTGCTAACTCAGAACGTTGAAGATAACCGTTTGGATTGAAGGTTCCTATCGCATCATTCCCGACAATAATTCCTGCACGATATAAAGCATATATGCTGCTATAGTTGGCAGAATCTGTAGGAACATCCGGAATCGAACCATCATCTACCCTATTCTTACTCTTGAGCATTTTATTTGACATCGCAGATTTAAGTAGTTCTGCACAGTCAGACCGTGTCGCATTGTTATCCCACGGATAATCAGAGTTGATTATGGAATTCTTCTTTGCATACTCAACATAGGTCGAATACCATGCGTTTTGACCATTCTTAAGAGAAACAACGCCGCTGTTTTCTTTTTGATGAATGCATGATGCGATCTTAATTAGTTGTGCGTATGTAACTGTTCCTTCCGGAGAAAACGTTGTGTTTGAGGTTCCGTTTATGAGCCCATCATTATATGCCTTTACGACATCAGCATAAAACCAACTTGATGCAGGTACATCTGTAAATGGAATATCTATTGCAAACGCCGACATTGGCAAAAGATTCAGTAAAAGAATAAAGAGTGTGAATAGAATTTTTATCTGTCTCGAAATATAGCTCACCTCCTAAAATCCGCTGCTCAGAGATTCTATATAAAATTTTTGTATTTCTGTCAAATTTCTTTGCCCAAACCCCTTGACACATTTTGAGAATGTGGTATACTATGATCGTCGAAAGACAACATCTCTCTTTTTTCTTTTTCTCCTTTTCTTTTGTTCATAGAGAGCGGCTGACCATCGCGGGGTTAGTCCGCTCTCTATGAGTCTATATCGATATTTTAAGGAGGATAACTATTATGACTAACGATAAAAAGATTTCTTACGCCGACTCCCCTATTGAACTCTCTTCCCTCTTTCTTCAGGACTGTTTTGAGAATTCTGACTGTCGGGAAAAGTTCCTTAATCTTGCTAAGGTTGAAGGGCGCAGGGTTCTTTCCTTAATCCCTTGTGCTGTTGGAGAATATATTTGCCGGGATTACTTCTCTGCCAAGATCCCTTGTGATGATATCTGCTATGAGCACTGCGGAGAATTGTTTGATGAGATCTTCTCGAAGCTGCAGAACTTCGAATACCACAAGGTTGATACGGACTGGGCATCTATCGTCTTAAACGGAATTCCTGATTTCTATAATAAGAACTTTGATGACCTCATGGACGCGGCTGGGATGTTCATCCTCGAAACCATGAGCA
>JAEEGL016865839.1_pt1 | contig 15600 bp, 16 predicted proteins | sample 9134231 | NCBI WGS metagenome assembly JAEEGL01 (sample SAMN16246548, study PRJNA631951) | gut metagenome | biome: gut microbiome; feature: rumen; material: fiber-attached | host: Bos | place: Iran: Karaj | collected 2018-10
CAGATGGGCGCGGACAGGCGGAAGCCCGTTTGGGTCCAGGTCGCGACGAAGTAAGTGATGGTTTCGGGCTTGTTCAGCACGAAAGCAGCCAGCCCGACGCGAAGCGGCAGCGTGGGGGATACCTCGAGCAAACGGACGGTGATACCCGCTTCTGAAGCGTAGACGACATCCAGGTCACTCAGCACCAGTTCCGAAGACGCGCCGTGTCCAAACAGATCCATACCGTTTTTCGCGCCGTTCATACGGAGCAGGCAGCCTTCCGCGTCGAAGATCCCTGCCCTGATCGTGTGGTCTTTGGATATGCGCGGATGCCCGTACAGCGCAAAAAACCACTGTTCCCTTGCGCTGCCGGTCTCATCCGGAACAAGCTGCTTTCGAACGTCTAAATAGAACAGACCGCCCGCGTCGGACCTTAGGAATGTGACGGGGTCGCTCCACGTTTCGCCTTCGTCGCCCGAACAGCGGAATTCCCAGGTCACCGAGCGCACCCGTGTGAACAGCCATATCTCATGGCGCCGGGTGTTTTCAAACACCTGGGCGTAGGTCACGCTGCCTCCATACTCAAGCGTTTTCTCGGGACCGAAACTGAAAAGATCGAAGGGCCTATCGGTCACGCGGTACTTAAGCGTATTGGTTGCCGCGTGCGCCGAATACACGACCATGATGCGGCCATTTTCGAGGATGCAGATGGAAGGGGAGTTATGCTCGTCGGCATACGAACCGTTCAGACGACACAGGCAAACGTCGCGGCTTAAGGCACGGCTGCACTTGGCGTCGATCTCCTTTACGTGGACCTCGCCCATGTCGGTAAAGTAGGCGATGTAGGTTTTGCCGTTCATGCCCACTATGGCTTTTTCGTTTATCCACCAGTCCGTGTTTGCCCGCTTGATGCGGCGCTCCACGGCGCGCTCGGTGATGATCATTCAGCTACAGCTCCCGGGACGGTATTTTTCAAAACATCTGCTGTACGGGGATCATTTTCCTAGGAGTACTTCTCTGTTCGTGCCGTAGAAGATGTCCGGCCGGCCGGAGATCATGCGGCAGAATTCCTCGAATTCTCTCCACGTATTGTGTATGTCAAATTCGTATGCGTGGCCCCAGACATAAAGTATCTGAGGGGCGCTTGCCTCTGCCGCCAGAAACCGCTTTCCGACCTCGAACAGCGCGGACATGCTTTCGTGATGGTATACGGTGGGGCGGAACTCCAGCAGGTCGTCCTGCAGATCGAAACTGTTGTTGGAAATAATGGTGCGGGCGTATTTGATCCCGGTATGTTCGCGGATCAGCCTGACGACTCTTGCGTCATGGTTCGTGCCACCGCCCGGATAAGCCATGCCCACGACTTCATAGCCTGCTAGCTCGGAGAGCGCGAGGCGGTCTTCTTCCACCTGCCGGACCACTTCTTCGTCTGGAAGGCTGCAAAGGCAGGGGTGAGTAAGCGTGTGTGCGGCGATCTCGTGCCCTTTGTAGATGTTCCTGACTTCACAGGCGAGGGGCTTTACGTGGGCGACGGTGACATCCTCGCGCAGCAGGGAATTTGCCGTTCCCAGCAGCCCGCTGTTGATGTTGAACGTGCACTTGAGCCCATAGCGGTCAAATATATCTATGAGCCTCTGATCCTGCGTGACGCCGTCGTCATAGCTGAATGTGACTGCTTTCATGAATGCGGACATACAGACACTTCCTTCTTCGGGTGCGTATAGGTCAGCCGATGCTGATGATGTCGCTTACGTGCGTCACTTCAAAAGCTTCCCGCACCAGCTCGTTTGCGTTTATGACTTTAAGATTGCCCCTGCCCAACATCATTTTATAGGCGATTATGAGCGAGCGGAAGCCCGCCGACGATAAATACTCCAATTTGGCGAAATCAAACGTGAGATCCGTAACTCCCGCGAGCGACCTGCTCAGCTCTTCTTCCAGAAGCGGCGCCGTAACGGCGTCCAAACGTCCGTCGAGTTTCAGAGTGAGAGATGCGCCGCTTAGCTCTTTGGAAATAACCATGTTCATGCCTCCCGTTTGCCGTTATTGCTTTTTGACCGGATACACTGACAACTGTATGTATTATAATACGCGGATGCGGATAATTCAATTTATCATTTGAGCCCGATTGGAAGCAAAACCGCGTTTTATGCGGTAAATCATTAGCTGTTCCTTGAATCCGGAACATTTATAAGTTATAATACTTGATGTGATGCCGGTGCCGGTCGACCGGGGAGATGTGGGCATGTGAAGACACGGCTGCTTCGGGACAAAAAACGGCATGTGCGCCGGTTTATGGGAGGATAGCTATGAAACCGTCTGTTTTCGCGTCGTTTTTGCGCAATACCCGCCCGGGCGGAAGGAGGACCCCCGACGAATGCGTGCGCCTTTGCGCCGAAGCCGGATTTGACGAAATAGATTACTCGCCCGATTTTTCCTGCGACAGCTGGCAGGCGGAGGCGGAAGGTGCTGCCGAAGCCGCGGCAAAATACGGCGTCAGCATAACGCAGTGCCACGCGCCGTATAACTTTTACAAAAAGGAGCCTTTGGACAGGTTTGTCATGCTGCTTGACAGGGCAGCCGAAGGCGCGCGGATACTTGGCGCAAATAATCTGGTGTTTCATTTTGACGAGTATCATCCCGCCAAAGGAGAGCCTTTTGACAGCCGCAAAGCACTTAAGCGGGCATATGAGGTTTTGTCTCCCGCGATAGAGAAAACCGTATCATACGGCATAAACGCTGCCCTCGAGAACACGTTCGAGGATCATCACCGGGTAGGTCCGGAGGAACGCTCCCACCTGTGCGCCGAGATAGAGGAGCTGGAAGCGGCGATAGGCATGTTCAATGACGAACGCGTCACCTGCTGCTGGGATTTCGGGCACGCGCACCTGCAGTTCGGGCAGCAGCATGCAGATATGATAAAGCGCATGGGCGGAAAGATCAGCTGCACCCACGTGCACGACAACTATTACGGCAAAGACCTGCATCTTATGCCGTTTTATGGGCAGCTTGACTGGGAAACGCTGATCCCCGCGCTGTCAGGATGCGGCTACACCGGCTCGCTGGCGTTTGAGGCGGGCTACGGGCGTTTTCCGGATGAATTGCTGCCCGAGTTCATGCGTTTGTCCAAACACGCGCTGGATATTCTGGCATCGTTTGCCGGGCAGGACGGGAATTGACGCACGTTCTTATAAAAAACATTTCGGGAGGGAATGCATTATGGCTCTACAGCTTGCAAGCGGAAGGAAGGCGCTCGTAAGGATCGTCGTACCGCAGGACGCGACTTCGCAGGAGACCTATGCCTCGACGGAACTCAGGGATTATCTGGACCTTATCACCTCCGCGGTATTCGAGATCGTAAAAGCTCCGTATGAAGGGGCGTGCATTGCGCTGGGCAGGGCGGCATATGCTTACGCGGATAAGGACGACAGCCTGGGGGAGGACGGCTTTCGTATCGATACGCTGCCCGGGACCGTGTGCATACAGGGAGGCAGGCGCGGCGTCATATACGGCGTGTACGAATTTCTGGAACACCTTGGCTGCCGATTCTTTACTCCGGAATGCGAAAAGATTCCCTGCGACACGGAACTGACTGCGCCGGACATACAGACCCGCCAGGTGCCCAAACTGGAATACCGCGACCATAATTATTACTATTTCAGCACGAATCCCCGCTTCGCGGTCAAGTCCCGCATGAACGGCAATTTCCCGCCCATCCCGGAACGCATGGGCGGTCACATGCCGTACGCATGGTTCGTGCACACGTTTGACAGGATGGTGCCCGCCGCAAAATACGGCAAGGAGCACCCCGAATACTTCGCGGAATACGACGGGAAGCGCTGCGTGCTGGACGGAGGCCGTACCCAGCTGTGCCTGAGCAACCCGGACATCTTTCCCATAGCGCTCGAAAGCGTAAGGAACGTGCTCAAAGCGAACCCGGAGGCCCGCATCGTTTCCGTTTCCCAAAACGATATAAACAAAGGCTGCCAGTGCGCCGCGTGCAGGAAGACGGACGAAGAAGAAGGCTGCGCGTCGGGCACGCTTCTGCGTTTTGTGAACCGGATAGCGGAGGCTTTGGAACCGGAATTCCCGAATGTGATCTTCGACACGCTGGCGTACAATTACACCCGCTCCGTGCCCAGGCTGACCAAACCCAGACACAACGTGTGCGTGAGACTGTGCTCCATAGAAAGCTGCTTTGCGCATCCGTTCGAGACCTGCGACGATGAGCGCGGGGTGATACTGCCCGACGGCACGCGTTCGTCGTTCATAAACGACCTTAGGAACTGGGGCAGGTATTACGACAGGCTTTACATCTGGGACTATGTCACCTGTTTTGCCCACTATCCCGCGCCGTTCCCCAACTGGCGGGTGCTGCAGCCCAACATGCAGGCTTTCGTGAGGAACAATGTGAAGGGCGTGTTTGAACAGGGCAATTCCGGCAGAAAGGGCGGCGTGGACTTTAACGAGCTGCGCGCATATGTCATAAGCAAGCTTTTGTGGAACGCCGACTGCGACATAGACAGGCACATAAAGGAGTTTACCGACTATTACTACGGCGAAGCCGGCGCCTGCGTGAGGGAGTATATCAACACCCTGTGCGATAAGGCGGATGAGGACGACATCCATGTGGGCTTCAACGACCAGACCGATACGCCGCTGTATTCCGAAGAGATGCTCGATAAGCTGGACGCCATTATGGACAGGGCGGAAGCGCTTGTCAAAGGCGACCCGCTGCGCGCATGGCGTGTGGGCAAGGCGCGGTTAAGCGTGCGCTGGGTGCGCATGAAGAACAGGGCTATGCTCAAAAATGAGCTCGACCCGAACGAAGTGACTAGGTTTTTCACGGATTGGCGCGCATACGGCATGGGCCGCATAGACGAATGGGTAGCGCCGGAGACCACCCACAGGGCGCTGCTTGAGAACAGGTGGCGGGGCGTTTCCTACTACGAACACTGGATAGCCGAAGGACCCGAGATCTACTGATATATAGCAAAAGAGCAGTCCGTATCGCGGTCTGCTCTTTTTATATCCGGGAATCATGAAGGCAGGGAGCTTTAGTGGTGGAACAGGCGTATCCCGGTCAGCGCCATCACCATGCCGTATGCGTCGCAGCGGCTGATAACGATGTCGTCGCGAATAGAGCCGCCGGGCTGCGCGACGTATGAGACGCCGCTTTGATGCGCGCGGATGATGCTGTCGTCAAAGGGGAAGAAGGCGTCCGAACCCAGCGCGACCCCGGAGATACTGTCAAGATAAGCGCGCTTGGCTTCGTCCGGGAAGGGGGCGGGGCGGCAGGTAAAGTATTTCTGCCATACGCCTTCCGCAAGCACGTCTTCTTCGTGGCGGTTTATGTAACCTTCTATCACGTTGTCCCGCTCGGACCGGCCCATGGAGGGCAGGAAGGGAAGGGAAAGCACTTCGTCGGTCTGTCTTAAGAACCACAGGTCCGCCTTGTCACCGGCCAGGCGCGTGCAGTGCACGCGGGACTGCTGCCCGGCACCCACACCTATTGCCTGCCCGTCATAGGCGTATGCCACGGAGTTGGACTGGGTGTATTTTAAGACGATAAGTGCCACAAGCAGGTCCCGCACGGCGCTTTCGGGCAGGGAACTGTTTTTGGTGACGATATTCGAAAGATCGTCTTTGGTGATGATTCGGTCATTTCTGTGCTGTGTGAAGCTCACACCGAATACCTGACGGGTCTCCATGGGTTCCGGCTCATAGTCCCGGTCGATCTTAAGCACGGTGTAGCCGCCTTTTTTCTTTTCCTGCAGCAGCTTGAGCGCTTTGGGCGTGTAATCCGGGGCGATCACGCCGTCGGAGACTTCCCGCGCTATCAGCCGCGCGGTGACTTCGTCGCAGGTATCCGACAAACTGATCCAGTCGCCGAAGGAACTTAAGCGGTCGGTGCCCCTTGCCCTGGCATAGGCGCAGGCGAGAGGGGAGTCATTCAGCCCCTTAAGGTCGTCTACAAAGCACGCCTTTTTCAGCCTTTCGCCAAGCGGCAGACCGACAGCGGCAGAGGTGGGACTGGTATGCTTGAACGAGGCAGCTGCCGGAGCACCCAAAACCTTTGACAATTCCCGTACCAGCTGCCAGCCGTTCAGCGCATCCAGCAGGTTGATATAGCCCGGGCGTCCGTTGAGTACATCGAACGGCAGCTCCGAACCGTTCTGCATGGATATATACGCGGGCTGCTGATGCGGGTTGCAGCCGTATTTGAGAGTTAGTTCCTTCATGGCAAAATGGCTTCCTTTCCGCAGCGGTTGACGATATGGGAACTGACACTGCCTGTCTTCGTATCCGCAAGGAACAGGCACAGGGAAATGCGGTTGTCGGGATCCAGCGCTTCGAACATGGTCTGCGCCAGCGCAGGTCCGTCAAGAGCGGGGAACAGGACTTCTTCGGGTTCGCCCTCAAATGGAGGCAGTACGGCTCCGTTTTCTCTGTAAGTGTGCACGTAGTGCCCCACGCCGGGCAGCGCCTCGTAATCGAAGAAACAGCGGCGCACGGTCCTGCCTTCAGGGTCGCCTGCCTTGATTATGCTGAGACTGTACGCGGGTCTGCTGCCCGAAAGCTCCATGAGTCCGGAAATGCGGGGCGTGAAGTGGGGAGCGTCCGGCTCGAAAACGCGCGTGGACAGAGCCTCCCCAAACGTTTTGCCCTGCTTAAGAAAGGAATAAACGGTGTCGGTCTGGTCGCCGTTGGTCACTATAAGCTTACCTTCCGTCATAGTGGCAGCGCGGTAAATGATGAGGCTGGGATCAGTCACTTTGCTTTCGTCGGCGGCGCGGGTGTACAGCCCGTCCGGGCGCATCTCAAGCACCCGGTTGCGGCTGTTCTGGCTGCGTCCCATGATGAAATACGCCGCCAGAAGCGTCCCGGCATCCCCGGACAGCCCCATGATTATGCCCCTGCCGGGGTAGCTTACACGGGAGAGGGCAGCGGTCACGTCCAGACTCATTTCATGTTGTCCCCCGCCATTTTTTCCTGCTTGACCTTGTGGTCGATCACGTGGCGGCGCTTGAGCTCCTGCCTTACGTCCTCAAGGGAGATGCCAAGCTGGGTCATGAGCACCATGACGTGGTAAGTAAGGTCGGCGATCTCGTAAACGGTCTCCTTTTTGTCTTCCGCTTTGCCGGCGATTATGACCTCGGTGGATTCTTCGCCGACTTTCTTAAGTATCTTGTCGAGCCCTTTCTGGAAAAGATAGGTGGTGTAAGAGCCTTCCGGGAGCTCCTCCTTACGGCCCTTGAGCAGATCCATTAGTCCGTCCAGAGAGTACTCGCTGAGCGTGTCGGACTGCCAAACCGGCCTGGTAAAGCAGGAATCCGTGCCCAGATGGCAGGCGGGACCGTCCTTTTCCACCATGACCAGAAGCGCGTCCCCGTCGCAGTCGGCGGTGATCGAGACCACGTGCTGGTAATTCCCGCTGGTCTCGCCCTTCAGCCAAAGCTGCTGGCGCGAACGCGACCAGAAGCAGGTGAGCTGTTTCTCAATGGTGATCTCAAGGCTCTCCCGGTTCATGTACGCCAGCGTGAGCACTTTTTTGCTGAGGGAATCCACCACGATGGCGGGGATAAGGCCGTTCTCGTCGAACTTGAGCGCGTCTATGTTGAGCATTACACTACCTCCCTTACGGGTATACCGTTATGTTTCATAAGCTGCTTGACTTCGGATATGGCGACTTCGCCGAAGTGGAATATGGAAGCGGCGAGCCCTGCGTCCACTTTCGGGCACTCCTTGAACAGCGTCACGAAATCCATGGCGCAGCCGGCTCCTCCCGAAGCGATGACCGGGACCGTTGAAAACTCGCACACTGCCGAAAGCAGGGGCAGGTCGAAGCCCTGCTTGACGCCGTCGGTGTCCATGGAGTTTAATACGATCTCGCCCGCGCCGCGGTCGATCCCTTCTTTTATCCAGCTGAGCGCGTCAAGGCCGGTGTCTTCACGGCCTCCCCGCACGAATACGTGGTATGCTCCGCCGACCCGTTTGACATCTGCGGACAGCACAACGCACTGGCTGCCGTATCGGCGGGCAGCTTCGTTTATAAGCCCGGGATTCCTGACGGCGCAGGAGTTGACCGAAACTTTGTCCGCGCCGCACTTGAGCACCCGGTCAAAGTCTTCAAGGCTGTTTATGCCGCCGCCTACAGTCAGCGGGATGAACACCCGGTTCGCGGTCTCGCGGAGGCACTCGGTGAACAGCCCCCGGTTTTCGGCGGAGGCGGTGATGTCGTAGAACACCAGTTCGTCGGCGCCGCTGTCAGAGTAGAAAGCGGCAAGCTCGGCAGGGGAGGACACGTCCCTGAGATTTCCGAAGCGGACGCCCTTGACGACCCGCCCGTCCCTGACATCCAGACAGGGGATGATGCGTTTTGAGATCATGAAGCGGCCTCCACCAGTTCCTTAAGGTCTACTGCGCCCTCGTACAGGGCCTTGCCGATTATTGCACCGTATACTTTCGCGCCCTTGAGGGCCGCAATGTCGCTTACGGACGACACGCCGCCAGAAGCGATGATGTTAAGGGCAAACTCGGCGGTGAGCTGCTCGTAAAGCAGGAGATTCGCGCCCGCAAGCATCCCGTCGCGCGAAATGTCGGTCACTATGAGCGTTTTTACACCCATGTCCCGCATCCTGCGGCAGAAGCCGAACGCGTCCAGGTCCGACTTCTCCGTCCAACCCCGTATGGCGACGCAGCTGTCTTTTATGTCCGCGCCCACGGCGATCCGTTCTCCGTATCTTTGCACCGCCTTTTCGAGGAAAACGGGGTCGGTCACTGCGGCGGTGCCCAAAATGACACGGTCGACACCCGCATCTTCCAGGTAAGCGTTTACGGTGTCCATTGAACGTATGCCGCCGCCGACCTCCATGATCAGGGAGGTGGACCGCTTCATCCTGCGTATAAGGGCGAGGTTTGGGGTGGTGCCGTCACGCGCGCCTTCCAGATCCACAACGTGGACCTCCGCCGCGCCGTTTTGCTCGAACGATTTGAGCAGTGCGGGCGGATCGTCCGAATAAACGGTTATCTTGTCGTACTCGCCGCGTTTCAGGCGCACCGCTTTGCCTTCGTAAAGGTCTATTGCCGGAAGTATCAGCATGGCCACTCCTCCGTCTGTGCGAAAGCTTTCAGTATGTTGAGTCCCACTTTTCCGCTTTTTTCGGGGTGGAACTGGCAGCCCATCACGTTGCCTTTGCCGACCGCAGCGGTGATGGTGCCGCCGTACTCGGTGGTCGCAAGCAGGCTGTCCGTACAATCGGTGCCGTGGAAGGAATGCACGAAGTATACCTGATCCCCCTCCCGGATATACCTGAACAGCGGATGGGGTCTTGTGAAACTGAGTCTGTTCCAGCCGATCTGGGGCAGCTTGAGCGCATCCGGCACCACCGAACGCATGGAAACGACCCGCCCGGGTATCAGCCCCAGACCCTTGTGAAGACCGAACTCCTCGCCCTGCTCGAACAGCAGCTGCATGCCGAGGCATATGCCCAGCAGAGGAGTGCCGCTTTGTGCGGCTTCGATCACCGCATCGTCAAGCCCGGTCGCGCGCAGCTTATCCGCCGCGTCGCCGAACGCGCCCACTCCGGGCAGCACGACTTTGTCCGCACAGAGTATGCGTTCGGGGTCTGAAGTGACCTCGGCTTCATATCCGATATACTTGAACGAGCAGCGCAGGGAAAACAGGTTTCCCACGCCGTAATCAACTATCGCGATCATGAGAGCGTGCCCTTTGTTGAGGGGATCTCGTCAGCCGCCGCAGGGTCGATCGATACGGCCTGCTTAAGCGCGCGGGCAGTGGCCTTGAACGCGCCTTCGATGATGTGATGGGAGTTGTTGCCGGAAAGTTGCCTTAAGTGCAGCGTGATGCCCGCGCAGCGGGAAAGTGCGATAAAGAATTCCTGGACGAGCTCAGTGTCAAAAGAACCGACTTTCTGAGAGGGAATGTCCAGCGCACAGTAAAGGGCGCCGCGTCCGGACAGATCCAAGGCGGCAAGTATGAGCGCTTCGTCCATGGGAAGAGTTATATCCCCGTAACGGCGCACGCCTTTTTTGTCTCCCAGCGCCTGCCCGATCGCCGTGCCGAGACAAATCCCTATGTCTTCCACGCTGTGATGGTCGTCCACCCGGGTATCGCCCTTGCAGCTCACCTCCAGGTCGAACCCGGAATGCCGGGCAAACAGGGTGAGCATGTGGTCCAGAAAACCTACGCCGGTATCTACGGCGCTTTTTCCCGTTCCGTCAAGGCAGATCTTTAGCCGTATATCTGTCTCTGCCGTTTTGCGGGTGATCTGAGCTTCTCTCATATGGGAGCCTCCTTCAGGCAAGAATGGTTTCGAGCGCGGTTTTGAGCGCCTGCATGTCTTCTATGGCGCCTATGGTGATGCGGTTGTAATCCCTGATCCGCGGGCTGTTAAAGTGGCGCACCAGGATGCCCTTTTCCTTAAGAGCGAGGTAAAGCTTTTCCCCGTCCATCTTATCTGTGCGGGCGAATACGAAATTGGAAAGTGAGGGGAGCACAGTAAAACCGAGTTTCTCCAGCATATCGGTCGTCCAGGCGCGGTTCCGCTGTATGGTAAGGCAGTTTTGCCGGGTGGCTGCTTCGTCCTCCAGTACGGCGACGCCCAATGCCTGGGTAAAACTGCTGACGTCGTAGGGATTGGTGGAAAAGCGCAGGGTGTTCAGATCCTGTATCAGATCTTTTCCCGCGATAACGAATCCCAGCCGCGCCCCAGCCAGGGAACGGGACTTGGAAAACGTCTGGACCACCGCGAGATTGGGACATTTTTTGACCAATGGCACGCAGCTCTCCGCGCCGAAATCCACGTACGCCTCGTCAACTATCAGCACGTCGTCCGGGCGGGATAATGCTAACGCTTCGATTTCGTCCCGCTTTAGGGCGATGCCGGTGGGGGCGTTGGGGTTTGCCAGGAACACAGTGCCTCTTTTGCCCCGATAATCTTCCAGCGCGAGCGAAAAATCGTCCCGCAGGGGGATCTCCTCGTAAGGCAGGCGGTTGACGTTCGCGTAGACCTTGTAAAAGCCGTAGGTTATGTCCGGGAACAGCGCGGGCGCGTCATCACTGCAGAAAGCCATGAACGAAAGGTTTAGCGCTTCGTCGGAGCCGCCCGTGACCATTATCTGCCCGGCGAGCACGCCGTATACTTCCGAAAGCGTATTTCGCAGTTCAACACACTGGGTGTCCGAATACAAACGGTAAGGGCGCGCGCGGCGGTTGGCTTTTTCGATGACGTCAGCGCTTACCGAAAAGGGAGACTCGTTGGTATTGAGCTTTATATATGTCTGACCGGAGGGCTGTTCGCCCGGTACATACGGCTCCAGATCCCGGTAGCGGGACGAGATAAAGCGGCTCATCAGTCTTCCTCCGTGCGGATCAGCACGCTTCTGGCGTGAGCGTCCAGTCCTTCGGTGCGGGCAAACAGCGCCACGTCCTTTGCGACGCTTCTGAGCGCGTCACGGGAAAAGTAGGTGTACTGAGTCTTCTTCACGAAATCGTCAACCGAGAGCGGGCTTGAAAAGCGGGCTGAGCCTATGGTGGGCAGCGTGTGGTTGGGACCTGCCAGATAGTCGCCCAGCGCTTCGGGGCAGTCCCGCCCCAGGAACACGGAGCCGGCGTGCTTTATGCCGTCCAGCCAGTCGAAGGGGTTGTCCACACACAGCTCAAGATGCTCCGGAGCGATCTCATTGGCTATGTCTATCGCGGAACTCAGATCGTCAGCGACTATAATCTTGCCGTTTTCGTCTATGGATACCCGGGCGATGGCCTGTCGGGGGAGCAGGGGCAGCTGTTTTTCTATCTCCTGCTGCACTTTTACCGCCAGCTCCATGCTGTCCGTGACAAGCACGGCGGAGGAGAGCTTATCGTGCTCCGCCTGGGACAGCAGGTCCGCAGCCGCGTGCGCGGGAGAAGCCTTGCCGTCGGCAACTATCAGTATTTCGCTGGGCCCCGCGATCATATCTATCGCCACATGCCCGAACACCTGCCGCTTTGCTTCCTCCACGAAAGCGTTGCCCGGGCCGACGATCTTGTCGACTTTGGGCACGCTATCGGTTCCGTATGCCAGGGCGGCGATGGCCTGCGCTCCGCCCATCTTGAACACGCGGGTGACACCGGCTTCCCTGGCGGCGCACAGGATGGCGCCGTTGACCTTGCCGTCCGGACCCGGAGGAGTGGCCATATAGATCTCGGGGCAGCCCGCGATGCGGGCGGGGATCACATCCATAAGCACGGTGGAAGCCAGAGGCGCCGTACCGCCGGGCACATACACGCCCGCCCGCTGTATGGGCAGGACCTTCTGGCCCATCACCACGCCGGGCCGCTCGTTCAGGATAAACGAATTGCGGACCTGCCGGGAGTGGAAAGCGCGGATGTTTTCGGCGGCTTCCCTAACCACTCTGAGAAACTCGGGATCCACCGTACGAACTGCCTGTTCGATCTCTTCATCGGACACCGCCAGGCTGTCCAGTTGTACGCGGTCAAATTTCTCCGTATATCTCTTCAATGCTTCGTCGCCGTTTGCCTTTACGTCGTATATGATCTGGGAGACTGTCCCTGTCACGTCCATTTTGGGCTGAGCGCGGCTGAATACCTCGGAGTTCGGGACTTCACCGTATCTAAGTATCCTTATCATTTTATCCTTCCTTCACGGACAGCGCCGCAGCCAGGGCGTCCATCTGTTCCTTCCTGAAATAATAGCTGGCCCGATTTGCGATAAGGCGGGCGCTTATGGGCATTATGGTCTCCAAAACCGTCAGATGGTTTTCCTTAAGAGTAGTTCCGGTCTCAACTATGTCCACGATAACGTCGCTTAAGCCGATTATGGGGGCGATCTCTATGGAACCGTTAAGGTGGATGAGCTCGATCTCCCGGCCTTTTTTTGCGTAATGCATTTTGGCGATGCGGCTGAACTTGGTGGCGACCCGGAGCGTGCGTTGTTCGTCGGGGAAGAAACCTTCCTTGCCCGCCACGCACATGCGGCATTTGCCCGTATCCAGGTCAGCCAGCTCCAGCACGTCAGGCTCATACTCCAGCAGGATGTCCTTGCCGGCCACGCCCAGGTCGGCGGCTCCGCGCTCGACGTAGATAGCCACGTCGGAAGGCTTTGCCCAGAAATAGCGCACGGACAGCTCGGGATTGTCGAATATGAGCTTCCGGCTCTCGGAAAGCACGCCCGGACAGGGGAAGCCGGCTTCGGCAAAGCGGGCGTACACCTTTTCGCCCAGGCGTCCCTTGGGCAGGGCGATGTTAAGATTCATAAAGCACCTCCCCTTGCTGAGTGAGGGTCGCAATCTGTCCGAACCGCCGGGACTGGGGGACGGAGCGCATGCAGCTTACGCTCTTGCCCTGCTTTTGCAGGGCGCGGACCGCATTCAGTATGAGCGCCGCGTCCGTTCCTTCGGTATACAGCAGCAGCACATCCGCGTCGGGGGCGGGGGAGTCGTCCAGGCGTTCCAGCGTGTCCAGATACACGGCAAAACCCACCGCTTTGGCCTGACGACCCATTTTCCGCATCAAGCGGTCGTACTGTCCGCCGGAGATCACCCGTTCGGGAATGCCGTCCACATAGCCCTGGAACACCAGACCGTTATAATAAGCAGGATCGTTGACGACCGAAAAGTCGATGCGGACGGAAGCGTAAGCGTCCGTGCCCATCAGCGCCCGGGTGACCTGGCAAAGCGCTTCGGATTCTTCGGAGCAGCCCAGCTCATTTAACACGGGCAGAACGGCTTCGGGAGCTCCCGACAGTCCCGCCAGCTTTATCAGCCTGTCTGCCGCGCCGGGATCGGTGCTCTTTTCGGCGCACAGCGCTGCAAGCTCATGAATGCTTTTGCGGTTTATGAAGGACAGTGCAAGACGCTGGTCTTCCTTATTAAAACCCGCCTGTTCCATCAGACGTGAAACGGCGCCCAGGTGAGAGAGGGTCAGCACGCTTTTATCAGAGATCACCTGCAGGCTCTCGGCTGCGAGCAGCAGCATCTCTGCCAGATGGCAGGCGTCGACTTCGCCTATGCATTCCACGCCCGCCTGCATGATCTCCCGGAAAGAATGTGAATAGCCGGCCACCCGGTATACGTTTTCCTGATAGTACACCTTTTGCACCGTGCCGGGTTCATCGCGGCCGGAGCGCACGATGGACAGGGTCACGTCGGGCTTCAGCGCCAGCAGCTTGCCGTCGGTGTCGTGAAACGTTATCACGCTGCCGGACACCAGGAAGTCACGGTTGTCGGCGTACAGGTCGTACTCCTCGAATTTGCGCATTTTGTACTGGGCATAGCCGTATTTGCGGTACAGTGCCCTCAGCGCCATCAGGATCAGTTCTTCTTTTTTCAGTATGCCGTCCGGAATGTTCATTTTGCCGTCTCCGATGCTTTAATCTTTTCTATTGCCCGCCGATAGCCGCCGGTGCCGTACACCAGACACCTGTTGACCCTGCTGATCGTGGCGGGACTCACGCCGGTCTTCGCGCCTATGTCCTGGTATTTCATGCCCCGGTCGAGCAGCATTGCCACCTGGAGGCGCTGGGAAATATCCTGAAGTTCCTTGATGGTGCACAGATCCTCGAACAGGTCGTAACACTCTTCCAGGCTGCCCAGACTCAAAAGAGTCCTAAAAAGCTGATCGGTAGCCTCATTATGAATGCCTGTCATGCCATGCCTCCCGCATTGATCGGATGATTACATGTCGCATTATATCATGATAGCATAGTGAAGTAAAGCAAAAAACATGTTAAGAGTGACTCGTCCGTAATGTCTGCGGGAATGGGGGAGCGGATCCCTTCGTAACCTAAACTTTTCAAAGAAAACTGTTGACAAAACGGGAGGGGAGCTATATAATATTAAAGTCGCTTGTGAGGCACGGTCTTAGGATCATATGGTTCGGGGCGTAGCGCAGCTCGGTAGCGTACGTGCTTTGGGAGCATGGGGTCGCAGGTTCAAATCCTGTCGCCCCGATGAGGATGGTACGACCTCTTGGTCAAGCGGTTAAGACATCGCCCTTCCACGGCGGTAACACGGGTTCGAGTCCCGTAGAGGTCGTAAAGATTCTGGCTGTCAGGTGACAAAAACGAGGGCCTTTAGCTCAGTTGGTCAGAGCAGTCGGCTCATAACCGATCGGTCCGGGGTTCAAGTCCCTGAAGGCCCACTATCATGGCCCGGTAGTTCAGTCGGTTTAGAATGCCAGCCTGTCACGCTGGAGGTCGAGGGTTCGAGCCCCTTCCGGGTCGCCATTTCTCTCCCATTTGGGTGATGCTGGTGTAGCTCAATTGGCAGAGCAGCTGATTTGTAATCAGCAGGTTGCGGGTTCGAGTCCCATCGCCAGCTCCACCCTTTGGGTCAAGAGGGATATCATATGGGTAGGTTCCCGAGTGGCCAAAGGGAGCAGACTGTAAATCTGCCGTCACCGACTTCGGTGGTTCGAATCCACCCCTGCCCACCATCACATGCGGGAATGGCGGAATTGGCAGACGCGCATGATTCAGGTTCATGTGTACGTACGTACTTGCAGGTTCAAGTCCTGTTTCCCGCACCAAACCAATGTAATCCGAACCGGTTCTTCTCAATAGGAGACGGGTTCGGATTATTTATTATATTCACGAAAGA
>JAEEGL011289823.1_pt1 | contig 15599 bp, 12 predicted proteins | sample 9134231 | NCBI WGS metagenome assembly JAEEGL01 (sample SAMN16246548, study PRJNA631951) | gut metagenome | biome: gut microbiome; feature: rumen; material: fiber-attached | host: Bos | place: Iran: Karaj | collected 2018-10
ACCCAGTCAAATGGCTGATAGTATGCAGTATAGTTAATCTTAGGAAGTGGCTCTGTTTCATTAGGTTTAGCAAACATAAGCTCTGTGTAACCACCGCCATCCTGTAAACCGTTTTTAATCATTTCCTGAATGAACTTTGTTCCATTAGGATCAGTTGCATCCCATCTGGACTGTCCCTCAGTATCTCTTCCAAGAAGAACAACGTTTATTCCTTCAGAAGTATCTACCCAGAAATATCCAGCTCCATCATTGTATTTCAGTTCTCTGATGATATCTGCAGATTCCTTCATAGCTTCTTCTTTGGTCATTTCACCAGCTTCGTATCTGGCATTCATGATAGCGCAGACACTCATTGCTTCCTGAGTCTCGTTTTTGAGTTCTGTCTTAATATCTTCCAGCAGTCTGCCTCTGTAAGATTCTATCTGCTTCTTATTTGCTGCAATAGTGCTATTCATGGAACATACAGCGATTATAACACCAGTTGCAATAATAGCTACAAGAATAACAAAAACTATTGTAGTAACCATAGTTCCTCTTTTTTTAGTCTCCATAAGTTTGCATCCTTTCTCAAAAGAACTAATGAAACATTACGAAATTGCGCTAAATTGAATATAGCATTACAAAAATTTCAATACAACGCCCCCACATTGAAAAAAGTCGTCAAACGCAGTGTGAATCTGCATTTGACGACTTCTGAATATTGTATAAACTTTATCTAAATAAATTCTGTTTTGCCCAAAAAAGAACTATAAAACTCACTGTTTATTTAATCAAAAAATGATTTCCTTCTGTAGCTGAACTTCCATCAGTTCTTATGATAAATATCTCTGCTCCATACTCAGCTGAAAGCTCCAGTGCCTTCTCCTCACCAAGAACAAAGCAGGCAGTTGAAAGAGCGTCAGATAAAAGACCACTATCTGAAACTATAGTAACTGATGCAACTCCCACTTTCTGGTCATCTGAATCCTCTTCACTATCCTTTATCCATGCGGGATATCCTGTTTTGGGATCAAGGATATGATGATAGTCAACTCCTTCATATTCCACAAATCTCTCATAATTACCTGAGGTTGATACGCATTTATCGGATCCAAGCACAGCTGTAGCATATAGTCCATCCTCAAAGGGATTTGTAATTCCAACCTTCCAATCTGAGCCGTCTCCCTTTTCTCCAACTGTTAAGATGCTTCCCCCTGCAGAAACGATTCCATTTATGTTGCCAGAAAGCTCTCCCCTGCACTTATCAAGGTATAAGCCCTTTCCCACTGCCCCAAGGTCAATTATCATGCCCTCTGGTAAATATATTCTGTGGTTTTCTATCCTGACCTTCTCATATCCGCAGCACTCCAAAGCACTTGAAATATCCGCTTTAGAAGGAGGTCTGAAATCCTTAGCATCCCCTCTTTCACCACTTGCCCAGCCATCAATATCCCATAGAGAGATCAGGGCACCAAGAGTGATGTCAAAAGCCCCTTCACTCTTTTTAGAAATATCAAAGCAGGTGGTCAGAAGCTCCTCCATTTCTTCTGATAGAGGATATCCGTTTTCATCTCCTGCGGAAGCATTTATCTGTGCTATCTCTGAATCCTTAACTCTTCTTGATAGAGTATCCTTCTCAAGACTATTTCCAAGCTGTAAAAGCTCCGAGGTTGGATCCTCCTTACCTTCAAGTGAAAAGCTGAAAACCGTCCCCATTACAAAAGCAGTCTGATTGTAGGTTTTATTCTGCCACCTCGGAAGGTAATACAAAACAGTTATCATCCCAAGAAGAATAAGGACAGAGGCAGCGGCAATAAGTGTGTTCTTTTTCATCTGCCAAACACCTCTACCTCGATATTATGCTTGCCCTTCTTGGATAACCCAAGGTCCTTAACAAAATTAAACTTCCCAAAACCTCTTACAGATACCGTATCTCCATCCGAGAGGTTCTTGTCGTTATTCTCAACAATTCTTCCGTTTACTGACACCTTCTTCTCCGTAAAATACGGAATAGTATCTTTTCTTGAAAGGTTGTAGACCTTGGAAATCACAGCATCAATTCTTGGTGATGCAACCTGAATCACCTTGGATTCAAGCGCCTCCTTGATATAGGACTCAGGAAGCTCTGATATGGTGCACTTTACTATATCTCTTCCAACCGAAGTGAAATTCTCAAGCACATAGTCGCAGGCAGATTCATCCACATAAATGTAGGCTTCCATATCATCAACAAATATGTCGCCAAATTTCTTCCTATCAAGTCCAAGACTCATAAGTGATCCGAGGAAGTCCCTGTGACTGTGCTTTTTAGCGAACTTCTTTGCCACTGGTTCTACTTTAATGCACTTTATAGGGAAATCCAGTTCATAGCCAAAATCCTGCTCACTTCCAAAGCGGACCATTTTCCTCTCACAGTTCTCATAGCCCCCAAAAAGCTCATAGCTTATTGGCGCAAAGCTCTTATCTTTGACAGCTTTGTAAAATGTATCCTGTCCTGCAATGCTCAGGAAATCACTAAAGCAGTATATATTGTTCTGATAGGCTCTGTTACTTAATTCAATTAGTCTTTTGTATAAAAGTTCTTCTTCCTGATTAGCCATTCTTTTTCCTGATATTTAAATAAATAAAAATTCCAAATCCCAAAAGGGTGAGTATGAAGCCCGCAAAAAGGCCCGGTGTTCTGTACTTTAATACTATCTCATGGCTACCCTCCTTTAACGGAATTGCCATGAACATATAATTACTCTTTACTATATCTGCCTTTTCTCCATCAACATAAGCGGTGAAGCCCTTTGAATAAGGTATTTCAAGGCACAAAAGTTTATCCTGCTCAAGCTCGATTGTTCCTGAAATCCTGTTTGTTGCAAAGGAGATCGGATTCTTATTAAGCTGAACATCTGACATAGTGTTGGTCTTATATACTTCAAGCTGTCTGTTTAAGTTATCAAGTGGCTGGAAATATACTGAAAGCTCATCAAAGCTATATTTTCCATTCGCACCAAAAACAATTGTCATGTAGGACTTGGGATCAGCAGAAGCTCCCATATTTATCAAAAAGTCATGCCATCCGCTGTAATACTGAGAGTTCTCTGTTTTATAGCTAAGAGTCTTTTGAATCTCTGTTCCATCAGCAAGTGAAGATAAGACTGTTACAGGCACAACATCCTTTAATGTTTCTATGTGCAGGTTCTTGAAGAAAAGATATGTTTCTCCTCCCGCCATGCCATCAAAGCTAATAGTTATTCTTCCGCCCTCTTTTGCTTCTATTAGTCCATCAGATACCTGAACATCCTCCTGAGATGTTATCTCAAAAGGAATCTGGCTTGCTGTCAGTATAGGTTCCTCTGATCCAATCTCATAATCTGAAGTCAGCTTCTCTGCATCCGCATCCTCTAACACTGTTCCATAAAGTAGTGCTTCCTGCCTGTTAATATGAGAAAGCTCCTCAAAGTCAGATTTTGTGAGGATACTACTACTCGTATATCCAAAGGGAAGTGCATTCCCATTTTTGAAAATAGCAAAGTTGAACTTATCGTAAACCTCAGCATAGCCTGACGGAACAAATGCTCTCTCCTCCGGAGTGTTAAAACGAAGTGAGAAGTAGTTAACGCCTGCCATACTATTTAAGATAGCTCTGTCATCGAGGCCAAAGTATGCAAAGTTCTGCTCATCTGTATTAGCAATCGCACTAAAATACTCAGACACATTTTTGTCGGTAAGACTCCAGCAAAACTGTGTTGAAGTTATTCCATCAAGAAGTGATGCGTTCCATACGAGGTTTCTTCCACTATATCTGTAGAAGTCCCCTGAAACATCCAGTCCTTCATTGGCTGCTGCCTCTTCAACCACCTGAGTCTCAGTACTCTGAAGCTGCAAGTACATATCCTCTGTAGTAGTCTTCTCTATGTAATCAGAAATCATATTTCCTTTTTCCGGGGCGTAAGCTTCGTATGCATTAAATAAAATTGCTACAGAAACAGCTGCAAAAGCTATAGCCTGAACAACTCCAAAGGGAATTACCTTATTCAGCTTCACTGCCTTTTTATCAACTGCATTTACAAGAACAAACAAAGCAAAGGTGCAAAGTGCAATTACAAGCTGTATCTTAAGAGCCTCGTATTCTATTGCTCCGCTTACCTTAGCTACTACTGCATATATAGCAAGAAGTATTCCAGAAATCACAAAGGTCTTTACATCAATTTCAAGTATCTCATCAAGGACTTCAAATACTACAAAGCCCGCAAAAAGAGCACATGCAAAGCACCATCTGTTAATAACATAAGACAATCCTGCAAAGACATAGCCAAAGAAAGGAACCATGATAAATATTGTCATGAGCAACAGAAGTACCAACTCTGTTCTTTTCTTTTTAAAGCCAGAAGCAAAGAATACAGCAATGGTAACAGACAAGGCTACAAGAAATACTCCGGAAAAACCAAGCTGAAGATCTGCCTCTCCATGATTGACAAAGGATATGAGATTTCTTACAAGCTCCTGATAGTAGCTCTTTTGGTACAGAATTGGAACACTGATTCCACTCTTACTTCTAGGATTGTTAGGAAGTGCCAGAAGAATAGGTAAAAGGATAACCATTGACATCATAATTCCCAAAAGCCCATTTGCAATAAATGTGACACAGGTTTTTATAAGTCTCTCAAAGTCTGCACCATGCTCAACAAAGAATCTTACGAGCACATAGATAACTGTAAGAAGTGCAATCGCAAAGAAGAAATAAAAGTTATTCGTACATGCCAAAAAGATGGCAATGATAAAGGTATTCTTTTTATTCTCCCTAAGTAGCTTCTCAGCACCAAGAAGTACCAGAGGCAGATAAATCATGGGATTTGCAAAGAATGGATGCCAAATTCCAAGGAACATAAAATATGAGCCAAAGGAATAGGTAAACATTCCGGAAAGGAGGGCAATCGGATGCGCATCCTTCCTTACATACATTGCAAACATTGAAAAGGTTATACCTGCAAGGTACGCTCTAAGAACTGTGATAACCTGGAAATATTCATAGATGTGCTCAGTCTTTACAAAGGCTGAAAACAGATTCAGAACGTCTCCGATGGCATAGTACTGAAGTGTAGTATACATATCACTTCCGTAGCCCATACCAAGTGAAAAGGTCTGGAGACTGAAATTATGTAGTACAAATATGTTATAGAAAACACCCCTTAACCATTTCGAGTAATAAGCCACAGCCTTCATGTGCTGTCTCCAGGCATCTGCATGGTTTAAGAGAAGTCTCCCATTTTCCGGAAAATACTTAAAACTTCCCCAAAAGATAGCAAAAAACAATAAAGTATAGATAATGTAAAAACCTAACAGTTTTACTCTTTTATTCAGATTCTTCATACCAAAAGCTCCCTTAATTGATTAGATTATTGTACCATATTATTGTGGTATAATAAGATAACTGTCGATAATTCCATCTATCACTTTTTGTTTACAGGGATTTGAAATGTTCACATTAACAGAAGTTTGCAAAGAATTATCTATTTCTCCGGCTACAGGCCGAAACTGGATCAAGCTCGGCAAGATCAAAGCCGAAGGAAAACGCGGAAATGCTTATGTATTCTCTGATGAATATGTACAGCGAATAAAAGAAGAACTAACAAAGGGCGAAAGAGACGCTCTTAGAAGTAGAAGAAATAAAGCCTACATCTCAGGAAAGGCCCTATATCGCGACTACATTTCTTCAAAATCAGTAAATATTCCCATTATCGAAAAACTTACAGATGCCCTGTCCAATGAGGAGGAATGCCCTACTCTTTTGCGTAAGGCTATTATTTGCGACTGCGCAGTTCAGTTTATTATTCAGATTACTAATGGTGAAAAACATGAGTCTCTTCTAAGAGAATATCTGGACGGTTCTCTTAGTCTGTGTACATATTCCGATTTAATTGATGATTTTATCGGCTCAAAAGAAGAGCTCAAAGAGTTTCTTTCTAGTACCAGTCTTTTTGAGTCATATTCCTATACCTACGAAATTGGTGAAGACATATTAGGTCTTCTTTACATATCATTAAAGAGTATCGGACAAAGAAAAAAAACCGGTGCCTACTACACTCCAAACACAGTTGTAAAAAGACTTCTTGGACATCTGTTTGAAGCTTACCTTCTGCGCTCTGGTCAGGACAAGACCATTCTTGACCCTTGCTGCGGAACAGGTAATTTCCTTTTACAGCTCCCTCCTGGAATACCCAAAGAGAATATATTTGGCAGTGATATAGATGAAGAAGGCGTACTTATAGCAAGGATAAGTCTTGCCCTTAAGTACCAGTATCCTGATGCATCATTTTGGAGAAATCAGATTAAGGTCTCTGATTTTCTACTGAATGATAAGCCCTTTGGCAGAGATAGCTACGACGTTATCTTTGGTAATCCTCCCTGGGGCTACTCCTACTCTGAAGATGAAAAAGCCAGCTTAAAAAAAACCTTTGCGTGTGCTCATCTGGAAAATCCTGAATCCTGTGATCTGTTCTTGGAGCAGGCAATAAAACTACTTACAACAGACGGCTTTGTTTCTTTTGTTACTCCTGAGTCTGTACTTAATGTAAAGTCTCACAGCGTGATCAGAGAATTCATACTTAAAAATACATATCTTTCACACCTTGAATACATTGGGGAAGTGTTTGACAGGGTACAGTGTCCTTCAATTATCCTTCAGCTAAAAAAGCAAGCTTCTCAGTCTGAAGCTTGCTTCCTTAAGGACTCTCCCAAAATCTATGACAAGGAAAACTGTTTTGAAATCTCCGCTGACAGAGAGGTTAATTCTGTATGCTTTGATTTCCTTATTCCAGATGAGGAATATAGTCTTCTTAAGAAAATGGATGAGCTGGAAGGAGCATGTCGTCTTAAAGATAATGCCATTTTTGCGCTGGGTATCGTTACAGGTTCAAACAAGGATATGCTAAAGTCCAGAAAAAGTAAGTCGAACGAAATCATACTTAAGGGCTCCGACATATTTAAATATTCCTTCAAAAAGCCTAAATGCTATATCACCTTTAAGCCAGAGCTTTGCCAACAGGTTGCACCCGAAAAATATTATCGAGCTAAGGAGAAGCTCCTTTATCGTTTCATAGGCAATCACCTTGTGTTTTCTTATGATAACGAACAGACGCTGTCTCTTAATAGTGCGAACCTTCTAATTCCTCAAATTGAAGGTCTGGATATTAAGTATATTTGTGCCGTTCTAAACAGCAGAATTTGCGAATACTACTTCCGCAAAAAGTTTCGATCTGTAAAGGTACTCCGCTCTCACATAGAGCAGCTTCCTATTCCTTTTGCAAGCAAAGAATTTCAGGAGGAAATAGTTGAGCTTGTAGAAAAAATAATGAACACTCCCGAAGATAAGCTTTCAATTTACAACACTATTGATGCAAAATTGAAGGAGCTTTATGGACTTGATGATAATGAATATCAAGCCATGCTTCGTGAACTTGATGGAGAGAACCTCTTCCTAATTTAGATTTTTATAAGAATTAGAAATTGGAAATTATGATATAATACACACTGTATAACGTTCTTTAATTTAAGTTTATTTTTCTTATGTATTTTCTTAATTGAGGATTTGGCATGGCTGAAGATTTTAATAATTCAATTAGTCACAATACACGTTTAAGAGATTTATCACTTAACAATCAGAATGATATTCTATTTGATAAGCTTATTAACACCACACAGGACTGCATTTTCTGGAAGGATACCGAGCGCAGATTTGTAGGTGTTAATCAGGCTTTTCTGGATTTCTATGGTTTCGAATCGCAGGATGCTGTTATAGGCAAAACCGATGAAGATATGGGCTGGCACCCGGACCCCACTCCTTTTATGGAGGATGAACTAAACGTTCTTCGAGGGAACAGTACTCACAACGTTCATGGTCAGTGCATTATAAGAGGTGAGGTAAGGGATATCGTCGCCAGCAAAACCCCACTTTATGACAATGGAGAAATCATTGGATTTGTCGGTTCCTTTATGGATGTAACCGATGACTTACAGCGCATGCATAAAATCGAGCGTCTTAACAGACTTAACGACAGACTCCTTGATAATGAAAAAAGGGCCAGTCGCCGCATGTCTGAATTTCTTTCCAGAATGAGCAATGAAATAAAAGCACCTATGAATGCAATTTCAGCGCTCTCCTATCTTGGTATGAACCAGGATGACGTGGGTGTATTAAAGAACAATATGAGAAAAATCTATACCTCCAGTCATTATCTCGCAAGCCTTGTAAGCGACCTTCTGGATATAGAAAAAATAGATGGCGGAAGCCTTAACCTGAATCCTTCTGCCGCTACGCTGGATGAAATTGTGGATGGTGTTGAGAATGTAACTGAAGCAATGGCAGCAGAAAAGAATGTCAAGGTTACCATCAACAGAAGCTATAAAGGTAATCCTCAGATCATGTGCGATCTTGGAAGAGCTCAGCAGATGATAATAAATGTAACTTCAAATGCTGTTAAGTTCAGTGAGCCATGCGATCCTGTTGAAATCACTGTCACCTCAGAGCGCCTATACAGTGGTTCCTATCTGTTTACCTTTGTCATAAAAGATGAAGGCTGCGGAATGAGCGTAGGTTTCCTGCCAAGTATTTTCCTTCCATTTGCACAGGAAAAGCGCAATCCTTCAAAATACGGTACAGGCACAGGTCTTGGCCTTGCTGTTTCAAAGCGCCTGGCAGGTCTTATGCATGGTGATATCGTAGCAGAAAGTGAAGAAGGAATAGGAAGTACCTTCACGATCACAATGGAACTTGAAAGGGTTATTCCACCTGATTCAGAAAGTGCTGATATATAAAAAATCGCCCCACATTTTCATATGAAAATGTGGGGTTTGTTTTAAAATGCAGTGGAAGCCGCGCTTCCTTATTTATCTTTTCTTACTTGTTGATTCCGGCAAGGAACTGCTTTGTGCGCTCCTCCTTAGGATTATTTATAAGGTCCTTTGCAGGTCCCTCTTCCAATATAATTCCGTCATCCATGAATATAGCTCTATCTGCAACATCCCTTGCAAATGCCATTTCATGGGTTACGATTATCATGGTTGTTTTCTTCTCTGCTAGATTCCTTATTACCTTTAAAACCTCTCCTGTAAGCTCAGGGTCAAGTGCTGATGTGGGCTCATCAAAGCAGAGGATATCAGGCTTAAGTGCAAGAGCTCTTGCTATAGCAACTCTCTGCTGCTGACCACCAGAAAGCTGATGCGGATAATTATCCATACGATCTGAAAGTCCCATCTGATCAAGGAGCTGCTTACCGTTTTCTATAATCGCATTCTTTTCATTACCTGATGCTGCAAGAAGTGGCGCAAGGGTTACATTCTCAAGTGCTGTGTACTGAGGGAACAGGTTAAACTGCTGGAAAACAAGACCGAAATGAAGTCTCTTATTTCTAAGCTGCTTGGCATCATCTGCCTTTCCTTTTCCATCAAATAAAGTCTCACCCTTAACTAATATCTCACCTTCATCAGGAGTCTCAAGGAAATTAAGGCAGCGAAGAAGGGTTGTCTTTCCGCTTCCAGATGAACCTATGATTGACAGAGACTGTCCTTCCTCAAGGTCAAAGCTGATACCTTTTAGAATCTGTATATTATCAAATTTCTTTTTTAAATTCTTTACTTCCAATATTGGCATATTTTCTCACCAGATTATTTCTATTGTTTTGCTAGGTTTGCTTTCATTCATCTTATCTGAAATATCCAAGCTTCTTCTCTATATAACCAAATAACAGAGTTAAAAGTCCGCTGAAGATCAGATAAAATGCGCCTGTGTAGAATAGCGGCCAAATTATACCGCTGCTCTTAATGAAAGCCTGTCCGTTCCAGATGATCTCATAAACGGCAATTACTCTTGCAAGGGATGTGTCCTTTACAAGAGTTATGACTTCGTTCGATATGGGTGGAACTATTCTCTTTATAACCTGAAGGAGAATGATCTTGTAGAAAATCTGTTTCTTGGTAAGTCCAAGAACCTGACCTGCCTCGTATTGTCCCACAGGAATTGACTGTATTCCGCCTCTGTATATCTCAGAAAAATAGCAGGCATAGTTAATTACAAACGCCACAAGCGCTGCAACGAACCTGCCTTCTGTGCTGCTTCCCCATACATTAAGCCCCAGAAAAATTCCGGGGCCATAATATATGATAAGTAACTGAAGCATTAGCGGTGTTCCACGTATCACCCATATCACAAATCTGATGGGATATTTTATAACCGTCGCCTTGCTCATTGAGCCAAAGCTTATAAATAATCCCAGGGGAAGTGAAAACAACAACGTCAATATAAATAACTTAATCGTTCCAAGAAAACCTTCTAATAGAGATAAGGTAACTGTTAAGAACATATACTATCCTGCTCCATTCTTACTGTTTTACCAATGCGTCCTGAACGCCGTATGTCTTAGCGATGTCCTGCATTGTTCCGTCAGCATAAAGACTCTTAAGCTGATCATCTATAAATGCTGCAAGGTCTGAACCCTTTCTGCAGCCAATTCCATATTCCTCTGTAGTAAGCTCTACAGTGTGTGTAAGGTCAGCGTAGCTTGTTCCCTCACCAACCATTGCACCAGCCATGAGAAGATCAATGATGCAAGCGCCTGATGTACCAGCTGAAACCTCCATAACTGCATCAGCCTGAGATGTCAAAGATGTGAAATCAAATCCGTTCTCCTGTGCTGCTGCCTCACCAGCTGAACCAGATTCAACTGCAAAGCTAAGTGATGCAACATCGTCCTTAGTCTGATACTTGTCAGCATCTGCTGCAGGAACTACAACAACCTGAGCGTTGTTGAGGTAAGGCTTGGAGCACTCCATAGCACTTGTAACCTCGTTTGTAAGAGTCATACCGTTCCATACAACGTCGATTGACTTATTCTCAAGCTCGAGAATCTTGTTGTCCCAGTCGATCTCTACGAATTCAACTGATACTCCAAGAGACTCAGCAACCTTAGTTGCCATATCTGCATCAAAACCGATCCAGTTGCCATTGTCATCCTTATAATCCATGGGAGCAAAATCTGTGATACCTACGATCAGATTGCCCTTCTCCTTGATATATGCAACATCGCTGTCTGCGCTGCCTGCTGCATTATCTGCACCACTCTTACCACATGCAGTCATGCTCATAGCCATTGTAGCAACCAAAAGTGCAGCTATAATCTTCTTTTTCATAATATCCTCCTCTAAATGGGTTTAGATTAAAAAACATCAATAACTGTATCAAATTAGTCCTTTACCACTCTACCATACTAAATTGTAATTGTAAACAAATATCTCTAAGGCCAGTTTCCTTTTATAATCCCCTGATTTGACAAACCAGCATTATAAAGGCTATAACAATATGATGTAGTGGGTATTAAAAGATTTTACCCCCAACAATATTCCTATATTTAGAAAGAGATAATTATTATGAACATCAATCCTATGACTTTAATGCAGATTCAGCAGAAATTTAACACATTCAGAACCGAGCACCCAAGAGTTGCCCCTTTCTTTGGAGCATTAAAAAACAGCTCCCTTTCTGTGGGAACTGTTCTTGATATGAAGGTTACCACTCCCGAAGGAAGAGAGATGCAGTGCAACATCAAGGTAACCCAAAATGATATCGATCTTTTCAACACTCTGATGGAGATGGGCAATCAGCATAATCAGTAAGATTATGCTTTTTCCCTTCCATGACTCTTATATGATCAAAGTGTTTTCTCGTAATGATCTCCAACTTCCTTAAAGCCTGTACCCTTAAGGTATGCTTTATGGTTTTCATCGGAACCTGTGTAGATGATTTTATCAATACCATCTACTGCCATGTTTGACATAAGGAAGGATCCGATAGAAAAGTCTCTGTACTCAGGAATTGAGTAATCAAGCATAAGCTCGATGGCTCTGTTTTCTTCTTTTCCGATTGTAATTCCTACGGGCTTTCCTTCGTGACATATAATATATCCACGGTTTGCACCTTCGAAATTCATTGATATTCCAGGGAAGCACTTTGCAATGTCATCCTTGTAACGATTTATTGTGTACTTTGTAAGTGACTCATCTATGTTAACTCTTACAAGATCATATGACTTTTCTGTATTTGACATTTTGATCAGGTAATAAACATTTATTGCAAGAAGGCAAACGTTCATTACTACTGTGGGATATGCCCCGATTAAAAGTCCGTAGATTACGCAGACTGCACTTCCAATTGAATTTACAATTCTAAGCTTAACCACTGACACCATAAGGAATGATATCAGTACTAAAGCAGAGCCGATGTATCCTATGATCTCAAAAATCATTTTCGCATCCATCTTTTTATTTCTCCTATCTATACAATCAAATTCTAAGCAAGATATTCAAAAAATATTTTGCACGTTATAATAACACACCTTCAGGATAAAAGCAAAAGGAACCAGTCGCCCGGTCCCCATACATATTATTTGCATAAATATTCCTTTAAAAATCCAATAAGCTTGTCCATCTCCTCGTCAGTTCCAATGGTGATGCGAAAATACTCTGAGATTCTGTCCTTATTCCAGTGTCTTACATAGATACCGGCATTCTTAAGGGCATTAAATATCTCCTCACCTGACACTGTATTATGCTTTGCAAAAATGAAGTTTGCCATTGAATCAGGGAATGTGAATCCAAGTTTAGTGAGTTCCTTCTTTACTCTCTCTCTTGTTGCAATGATCTTATTACAGGTCTCCTTGAAATAAGCATCATCCTCAACTGCTGCCGCACCAAGCTCGATTGAAGGCTTGTTCATTGTATATGAGTTAAAGGAGAACTTTACGTCCTTCAAATACTTGATCAGCTTCTCACAGCCAAAGGCATAGCCAATTCTCATTCCCGCCATAGCCCTTGATTTTGAGAAGGTCTGAACAACAAGAAGGTTATCATACTTGTTTATAAGAGGAAGAACACTCTCTCCACCAAAGTCGATATATGCCTCATCCACGATCACAACTGAATCGGGATTGTGCTTTATTACCTCTTCAATCTTTGAAACAGGTTCAAAGGTTCCTACAGGAGCGTTGGGGTTAGCAATTATAACACCGCCATTTTCTGTGTTTTCACTATAGTAGTCCTCGAAGTTAATCTTGAAATTCTCATCAAGCGGAATCTGCTTATAGGGAATTCTGTAAAGCTCTGCCCAAACATCATAAAATGAATAGGTTATATCTGGGAAAATTACAGGCTTATCTGATCCGAAGAACGTAAGATATGCCATTGATAATACGTCATCAGAGCCAACACCCACAAAGATATTTTTCTCTGAAACATGATAGTAATCAGCAAGAGCCTTTGAAAGAGGATATGCCTCTGTGTCAGGATAAAGCTTAAACTCCTCATATTTAATGTTGCTTAAAAGCTCTCTTACCTTCGGTGCAGGGGGATAGGGGCACTCATTTGTATTGAGCTTTATAATGCTTCTATCCTTTGGTTGCTCGCCAGGTACATACGGTGTAACTTTTCTTACATAATTTTCCCAGTTCATTTTTTCATTCTCCTCAGTCTAATCTATACAAGACCAGCCTTTTTGCATCTCAGGCCAGTAATGTAATTACGCTATATCCCAAAACATATATACAATAAGTGAACCGATAAGACAAGCAACCATTGATATATTTGTAATCATTTTCACATACTTCAATTTTCCTTCCTCAGGAAGTGTCTGGCATCCCACAAATCCAAGTGATGTGAATACAAGACATGCTGTCATATATCTGAAGTCACTGCTGCAGGTGTAGGGATACTTAAATACATACAGTGAAAAGCTAAGCAGCATAAAGATGTAAGTAAAAAGTAAAAACGCTGTTCTTTCAACATGATTTACCGCATCTTTCGTGCTTATTACACCTTTTTCCTTTTCCTCATCGGTAGGATAAGCTAGTGAAAACTTGATTCCTTTAGTCTCTTTTACAAGCTTTTTGGAATATGATCCAATAAACAAAACTGAAGTAATTACCGCAACAATTATTGATGCCACATACGCCATCTGCGCTACTGACAGAAGATAATCATTGATCTCAGCAGGATATGCCTCTGCAAAAAGTCCTGTCTGAAAAAGAATTACCCAGGTATTGTGAATAGCCTTAGCGCTTATAGGATGGAACGGAAATTCCACATGCAAATCAAATATAGACGGAATACCGATTATTGACCACACTGAATATTCGCCTGTGTACATAACTGACTCATTAGGAATTATCGCAGGTGAAGGTATTCCGGGCTTTTCTCCAAAGAGCACCATATTCCTGATTATATAGGACATACCTATCGGAATAGAGATAACTCCAAACACAAGATACTGGAGGATGATGTTCTTTCTCTCTATGATATTTCCATCCTTGAAAGCGTCAATAAGCGCAATCAGGAATATGACCGCCAGAGAAAACGCACATATCGCAGTATTTAACTTACTTATCATTCCAAAGCCAAGGGCCAGAGCTATAAATATGATATTCTTAAAGCTCTTTTCCCTGATCCATACAAGAGCACGCCAGATAGTACAAAGAAGAAGTAAAAGTGCGAGAATATCGTTATTTACTGAGCCTCCAAGCACCATCATTCTGGGATGGAAAGCAAATAAGAGCATTCCGGGAATGACATATTTCTCCTCAATATCTGATTCCTTAAGAATAAGGAACATCACTACCATGCAGAGCCCTGAGTAGATAAGTGTCGGGATCTGCAGGTTTTCAAATGCAAGTACCTCAGGAACTCCAATAAATCTCTGGATTGTCATCCATATAGCCTCGATCACATGATGAAGCGGTGGATGATAATATCCAAAATACTCGTAAGGATCCATATCAGGAAGATGGAAGAACTTGTAGATATACTCAATATATCCGATATGTCCGTTGTTTATGTCAGGTGTGCCAAATCCGGTAAAGGTTCCGCCATCATTCTGAAGTGTCCAGATATCAAAAAACAGAACATATCCGGCTCTCATAAGCATTCCAAACCATATTGTCCAAAGAACGCCTCTCTCACGAGTACACTTCTTTTCCCTGATCTCATTAATAAGGCAGAAAAGACTTACAAACCCAATCAGAAACAGAATCAGTATCTGCGACTGTCTTGGTGCGCCTCCTGCTATTGATGTAGCATAATTCCCCTGAAGAATCGCTGTTATAAGCGCGATCAGAAGTATCATTATCAGTGATTTTTTCACTGTTTTGTTTTCCTTAGTAAATAGACTCAACTTCTGTGATATTTCCTTTCTCATCAATCCTGTAACTCCATATCGCATGCGCAGGAAGCCTGTGCTCTGTTAAGTAATAAGTATCCCCAACCTTAAAAATATTATACGGAGTTCCACCACCTTCAAAATAGGTATCATAGATTACTTCATAATCCCTGTCCTTAAGCTTATCAAGGCTGTCCACACGGAGCATAGTCGCCGCATCCTGACTGCCTGTAACGTCTGTGGAAACAGTTATGTAGTAATAAGGTGCATCATAACGCATATATGCCATTCCTGCAAGTTCATCGGGAACAGATATCTGCTCCTTGACTTCCATCGTGTACTTATTACATCTGATGATCCCCGAAGCAGTCCCCTGGGCTGTAATACCTGATACAAAATAAATATCATCACCATCTATGAAAAATGACCTGAT
>JAEEGL011466391.1_pt1 | contig 15599 bp, 16 predicted proteins | sample 9134231 | NCBI WGS metagenome assembly JAEEGL01 (sample SAMN16246548, study PRJNA631951) | gut metagenome | biome: gut microbiome; feature: rumen; material: fiber-attached | host: Bos | place: Iran: Karaj | collected 2018-10
CCTTTTAAACCTTCAATTATTTTCCATAATTCTTTTCTTGATATAACATCAAGGCCTAGTGTTGGTTCATCTAAAAATAATATTTCTGGGTCATTTATTAAACTAATTGCAATACTTACTTTTCGCATAGTTCCACCAGATAATGTTTTACATCTTTTATTTAAATATTCTTCTAAATGAAATAATTTAACTAATTCATCTATCTTTTTAGATTTATTATCTATTTCATATACTCCTGCCATAAATTCTAAGTTTTCTTTAACTGTTAAATTAGGTGCTACTGCTGTTTCTTGTGGTGATATATTTAATATTTCTTTTATTTTATAAGAATTACTTTTTATATCTAATCCATTAATAGTTATTTCACCACTAGTGGGTAAAATAAGGCCAGATAACATTTTAATAGTTGTTGTTTTACCTGCTCCATTAACTCCTAATAGAGCAAATAACTCACCTTTCTTGATTTCAAGATTTAATTCATTAACTGCTAGCTTATCTTTAAACTGTTTAGTTAAATCTTTCGTAACAATTGCATCCATTATCTACTACCACCCATTATCTTATCCATACTTTCTTCCATAAAATCAGACTTAATAATGGCTATTCCTTTAGATTTATCACATAAAACAACAACTGAATCACCCGGATTAATTTCAAACATATCACGAGCTTCCTTTGGAATAACTATTTGTCCCTTCTCTCCTACTTTTGCAATACCTACAAATTTATCTTTCATAACTCCTCCTTGTATAACTAGTTATACATTTCATACTTATTATACTACATTTTAGACAAGAAAAAAAGAGATTTCTCTCTTATTTATCATATTTATAAAAACCTTTATTAGTTGATTTACCTAATCTTCCTTTTTCAATATAATTATCTAGTATTTCTAGCATACCATCATAATTATATGGTAACATCATTTTCTTTAATAGTGGATCAAATAAATCAGGTACTTTTTGATATTGTAATACAATATTTTTAGCCGTTTCAAGACCAACGGTATCAATAATTTGGAATGGTCCTTTAGGAGCTCCTGTACCCAGTGTCCAAGCTTTATCTATTGTTTCTGGATCACTTACTCCATTAGCTACTAAATCCATTGCACTAAGTAGGAATGGTACTAACATAGAATTTAGTAAATAACCTGCTTTTTCTTTACCAGCTTTAAGTGGAATCATGTTAATTGCTTCCGCAAACTTGACTATTTCATTGAAATATTTTTCATCAGTACCTTCATGTACCATTATTTCAGATATGTTATTTTTCCAAATAGAATTAGCAAAATGCATTGATAAGAACTTTTCTGGTCTTCCTGTTGATTTAGCTAATTTAGATGGTAATAACGTTGATGAATTAGTAACAACAACAGTTTTCTCTGGTAATAATGGAGCTATTGACTCATAAAATTCTTTCTTTATATTAAGATCTTCTGTTATTGATTCAATAACTAAATCAGCATCTTCTACTGCTTTCCCTGGAACTATTTCCATTGTTATATTACTAATAGCATTATTAACTTTATTAATACATTCTTGTTTTCTAAAGCCTTCCATATCAGCTATACCTTTAGCCCATACACCAGATACTCTACCAGGTTTAGTATTCATTAAATTAATAGTGTTAATATATGTTTCCTGTAGTTTCTTTAGTTTTTCTAATAAACTTTTCTTGTCATCGTCATTTCTAACCAAAACAGTTACATCAAAACCACAATATGCTGTTTGAAATGCTATTTGACTACCTAAAACTCCCCCACCTGCTACTACTATTTTCTTATATTTCATTTTTTCCTCCACTATATCATAAAGTTTCTCTTATCATATTAATTATATCATAATATTTTGAAAATTACTTTTTATATTGATAAAATGGTAATAATTTTGTCTTAAATGGTAAATGTCTATTTTTAAGAACAACTGCTTCGAATTGTTTTAATAGTTTTAATTCTGTTGGAGTTATTAATCTTTCATCACTATTCTTATTGCCACACATCTTTGAAACATATTCTAAAGTATATTCATCATTAGCATGTAAGAAAATAATTTTATCAAAATAAGATAGAATATATTCTAATGAAGTTTCTCCATATAATTCACTTAATCGATGAAGACTAGTTGAACATAGAGTAAATCCAATATGTACACCTCTAACATTAGATAATATTTTACCTAGATTTTCAAATGGAACGAAATCATTAAAATCATCTAAAATAACATTTACTACATACTTATTTCTATTTACAATACCAACATAAACTAATTCTTCAATAAAAATAGAAATTAAATTAGTTAAATATTGTTTATTATGACATCCTCTAATAAATAAAGCTACTCTTAAATTTAATAAGTCTTCAATGTTAAAATCACTTTCACTTAAGAATTCATTTATTTTATTAGAATAAGAATAACACATAATAGAATTATTAAATACTGATATAATACTTCCTTTAGTATCTGTTGGTGCACTCATAACTACTTTTAAGAATGCTTTTGCTGGATCATTATCATTTAGTACATCATATTCTTCTTTTGTCATTTTTGAAGCTTTATTAGCTATTTCTTGAATAGTAACTAAACGTTTTTCTTTTTCAAATAAATATAGTGCAGTTCCAACAAATAATTGGACTGAACATTCTTTCCAAAATGGATCAGCTGTTGTACTATTAGCATCACTTAATATATAATTAGCTATTTTTTCTAACATCATAACTGCATCATCTAGTTTATTATTAGTATACAATTTATAAACTAAATCTAGTGGATTCCATTTATTACCTGTATAATTGTCAAAATCAAATGTGAATACCTTGTAATTAGCTTGTTTTAAGTCCTCATCTAATATACTTTTTATTTCTCCCCATCCATCATCAACAATAATACTATGAGTAGCATTAATAGCTGTATATAACTTCGGTAGTATTGTTGATTGTGTTTTACCACTTCCTGGACCACCAATAATTAAGTTATGACCAAAATCATGATCCACGTAAATTGATTCTTCATCATAACATAAAGGTGTTCCTGTCATCTTGATTTGTTCTTTTGAACTAATCTTCTCTAGTTCCTGTTGCATTTCTTCTGTTGAAATAAAACTTGAATAATTATTTTTCATATTACCCCGCCCTTCAACTTCATTATAGAACAATTTTTATTATTTTTTTAAACATTAGTGGCTTTTTAATAATTTAATGATATAATATTACCAAGAGGTCTTATGTTTAGTAATGAACTTATATGTAATATAATTGACTATATTAATAATCATTTATATGAAGAAATTAGAATTGATGATTTAACTAGGTTATTTTATTTTAATCGTACTTATATTATGAAAAGATTTAAAAAAGAACTAGGTATTAGTATCGTTAATTATATTAATACATTAAGAATTTATAATTCACTTAAATATTTAAAATACGATAAAAGTATTCTAGAAATAGCTCTTCTTAATGGATATAATTCACAAGAATATTACTGTGAAATATTTAAAAACATTATTGGTGTTCCCCCACTAACTTATAAGAAATATACTAATTATATTGTTCATTTAAATACTAATACCATAAAAGTAATACAAGACAATCTTATTAATATAGAAACATTTCTATCTAAAATACAAAAATATCTTAATAATCGTAAACCAAAAGAAACAATCAAAAAACTATCTATTTATAAATAAAAAGAACGATTTTCGTTCTTTTATTCTTGATTAAATTCATCAATTTCATTAAAGATAATACTAATCTCTTCTAATTCTTCATTAGAAAGTGTATTAATAGGAGTAAAGTCTTCTATTTCACCAAAACTATCTAATTCATTTTGTTCTTGATTCATAAAACTCCTCCTTTGTTTGACCCATTAGTCTAACAAAATCTTCATCATCTAGCATTTGAGGTATTTTTCTTAATCCATTAGCAAAACGAGTTTCTTTAAATTCTGGATTCCATATATCAACACGATCAGGGAATGATAGCATTCCACGATTCATATTTTCTATATTAGAACCATATACAATAGATACCCCTTTACCTTTTCGTCTTAACTCTGACATATGAACAGCTAAATCATTTATTTTTTCCTTATGAGAATTCATGTATTTATAATATTTCTGCATTCTTAGAATTCTTTGTGAACCAATCTTATAAAATAATTCTTCATATTTATCATTATAACAATCCATCATATCTTTAAGAGATACACATTCATTATCAAATCGATTAGCTATTAATCCAAAAATAACGTACTGTTCTTCAAGAGGGAATTTATCTATATGCTTATCTATTTCATTTAAATCCATTGTACTAAAGTAATAATCAAAAGCCTCATAGAATATTTTTTCTATATCTTTTAAATTAGGATTATCACTTTTAATATATTCAGTATATTCTTTAACTAGTTTACCTAAATTTTTAAGGCCATTTTCATCAAATATAATACTTAATACTGGATTTTCTTTTAATAAATTAGGATTTGCTTTAATAATTCGATGTAAGTGTTTTATATTATATTTTTCTCGGTCAAAAGACTTAATATTTTTTAAACTATCAATTTCTTTTTTATGAGCATATTTATCAGTTAAACGTATTCTACTATATAACTTATTAGCTCCTTTAATATCATCTATAAACATTGGTGAATAAGTATTTAAAAATGTTGCTGCTTCACGCCAACCTGCTAAATTAGCTTCATGTTCTGTTTCAACATAATCATAATTAGCCATATATTCATTCCACTCTTTTGTGGATAAATCTTTTCTTAAAAGAGAACTAACTGTATAATTCCAAGCTGATATACTAATCTTACCATTAGCCATTTCATATTCTTGGTTATAATGCTCTAATTCATGAGATATAACAGCCACTAATAAAGCAAATCTAGATACTCCCCAAGACTCACTAGGTTTACTTAAATCCAATTTCATTAATTCTTGTTGAATAATGATAGTATAACCTTGATGCATACCTGGGTTTTCTAATTTCTGATTACCATATAAGTAATTATTACCAATATAAGTTGGTGCAAATGGTATACCTAATCTTTGACATTTCTCTTTAACTATATATTTTATTAAAAATTCTTTACCAAAAATATTAACATTTAGTTTGTTTCCTAATATTCTTTTAACTACATTTTGAAATATGTTTTGAAAAGCAGGATTATTACTAGATAAACAAGATATCAAATATTTAAATAATAATACTTGTTCACGATTAGTTAATTCCTCATTATCCATATATTTCTTATATAGTAATACTACTTCATTACTTACTTTATTATAAAATTCACTAATCTTTACATAATCATCTTTAAATAATTTTTCAGAATATGGTTTTTGAAATAATTTACAAGTAACAAGCAATTCACAAAAATGTGGATAACATTTTTTTATTATTTGTAGATATGATTTTTTTGTATAATCTAGTATACGTCTTTCTTGATCAGTTCTTGCTTCCTCAGGTTTTTCTAATATAATGATTATTTCATTTTCAAAGATATCAAACAATAATTCATTTTCTCCATTAATATCTTTGCCATTATATAGTGAATCAAATCTATCTTTTAAAACTTGATTTATCTTACCACTATTAATAAAATCAATTATATTAAATTTTTTTAATTTTTTTGCCATTAATAGACTTTGATTCACATTATCACCTTTCTTATTTATTTAATTTATTTTTTAATAAAGGACATTCTCCATATAGTTTTACAAAAGATATTCCATTGTACGTTGTATTATCATCATATAATGCTTGCGCAAATGATGAACTAGCAAAATCTACTGTTCTTGGATCATTATCTTCACTAAATTTTGAACCACGTATATCAACACCAGTAAAATCCATAAATGTATCTATATGTAATCCTTCAAAATTACTATTACTTAAATCCTTGTTATAAACTGTTTGTGGATCTAAGTTAATATTACAACCTCTAAAATCTATTCCAGTCATTTTAACATTTCTTAAATCAACAACAGAAAAATCGATAAATCTTAACATTTCTAAATTAATATATAATGGATTTATTTCTTTATGTTCATCAACTGTAATTAATAAATCATCTACAATTATTTTTCTATGATCACCAGTTTTTTGTTGTAATACAGCTAATTTCTTTAACATTACTTTTATACCATTTAGTGTATCTGCATATTCTCTTCTATTTCTTTGTTGTTCTAACTCTTCTTGTTCTTTTGCTTCTTGTAATTTTTGTTGTTGAACATTCTTTTTTTCTTCTTCTAATTTCTTCCTATCTTCTTCTTTTTCTTTGGCTATTTTTTTTCTTATTTCTTCTTCGTTGTTACAAAAGAAATCAGTTTTAGATAAAATACTAAGACCTTTAGTTATTCGAATTTTATCTTTATTACGTAGGTGTTCATAATAGTATTCTGTTATGTCCATCATTTCATCTTCATACATAAAATATACTTTTTTATTCACAAAAAGAAAATGCTCACCAATTAGTATTTGAGGTGCTTCACCTAGTCTTTTATACTCATTATTTTTTCTATCAAATAAAACAACTATTCGCTCCCAAGTGCTTTTATCCTTATAATAGCAAAGAACAAATCTATTTCCATATATAGCAATTGGTTCATATTTAACTTTAAACTGATCTTTATCTTTAAAACATTGATAACCAAAAATAGTTTTTCTAAATTGATATCCATGCATATAATCAAAGAAACTTATTACATCACCCATACCTGGTCCATATACTCGATAAAATGAACTATTAATTTCACCATCAGAATAATTAACATCATACCATACATCTCTCAATAACTTTCCATTTTTATCAACGAAAGTATACTTTCCATCTTTTACTACACGAATATATCCATAATAATTATAATAATCTATTTTGTCATACCATGTATCAAATAATACATTACCTTGTGTATCAATAATATTCCATTTGCCATCTTTTTTTACACCCGCAATGCCATGTTTAAATTCTTTTAATTCATCGTACCAAGTATCTTTACAAACTAATTTCCAACTTTTATTAATAAAATTCCACTTATTATCCTTTTTAACAGCCGCGAAACCATTTTTAAATATACTCACTTCATCATAAGATTCTTTACTTATTAATTCACCATTTGTATTAATATAGTTCCATTTGCCATCTATTTCTACACGTGCACAACCTTTTACAAAAACCTGAACATCATCAAACCAAAGTTTTGATATTAATTCACCATTTGTATTAATAAAATTCCACTTGTTTTTTCGTTTTACTGGTGCAAATCCTTCACAGAAGTAACGCACATCATCATACCATACTTTACTTACTAAATGACCTTTAAAATCAATGAGATTCCATTTATTATTTAATTTAACTCCTGCGTATCCATTTATAAATGAAGATACATCATCAAACCAAGTTCCTCCCAATAATTCACCATTTGTATAAATATAATTCTTTTTACCATTTTTTTCAACACAAGAATGGCCATTGTAATAATGTGCACTATGAAACCATATATGGCTTTGCACGCCTTGGTAACACAAGTAATACCTTCTTGTTCGCTCATCATAAGTAAATTTTGCATTAAATAATTCACCTGTTGAATATGATCCAGCTCCAAGCGCAACAGATTCTTCTTCATATACTTTATTTGGATTATCGTATTCAAGACCTGTTTCACTATTATCACTAAATATTAAATCTAATCTATCTTTAATATATTCTTTATATAATCGATCTAATTTTTCTTGCATAATTACCTCCTATAGAGTTTATTATTTTCTTCTTTTTTTACATTCTCCATATAATTCCACAAAAGAATTTCCATTATATGTAGTATTCTCATCATAAACTGCTTGAGAAAATGTTGCATTGGCCCAATCAACTGTTCTTGGATCATTATCTGAACTAAATTTTGATCCTCGTATATCAACACCAGTAAAATTCATAAACGTATCAATATGTAACCCTTCAAAATTACTATTACTTAAGTCCTTGTTATAAACAATTTGTGGATCAAACATAATATTACATCCACGAAAATCTATTCCAGACATTTTAACATTTTTTAAATCAACAATTGAAAAATCAATATTTTTTAATAAACCTAATTTAATATACAAAGGATTGATTTCTTTATGATCATCAACATCAATAATTACATTTTTAAATTTTATTTTAATTACTTTACCAGTTTTTTTCTGTAATTCATCTAATCTAGCTACTTGCCCTTGAATAGAATTAAGAATTTCTTCTTGTTCATTTATATCATCTATTGCTTCTTGTTCTGCTTTGTTTTTCATATCGATAGCTCTTTGTTCTTGAGCTTTTATTTCTTGCTCTTCTCGAATTTTTGCATTTTTCTTTTCTTCTTTTTTCCAAAATTCTTTTATTTCTTCTTCATTTTTAAAGAAAAATGAATCTCTTGATAATATATCTTTTACACCACTACTAATAGTTATTTCTTTTTTACCAATGATATTTTGATAATAATATTTAGTTATATCAACAATTTGTTCTTCATATACTAAATAGACTTTCTTGTTTTTGTTATCGAAAATAAAATTATCATCAAATTCAATATCTTCCATTAACCCTAATTTTCTATAACTATTCCTTTTAATATTAAAAATATATAATTCCTGTTTATCTAGACAGATAGCAAAACTAGAACCATAAATCTTAATAGGCTTAGATAGAATCTTAAATGAATTATTTGGTCCAATACATTGATAACCAATTATCATCCTTTTATAATTATAATCACCTAAATCATAACTAAGGCAATGTAATTTATCATCTATTTTAATAAAATTTCTAGAAATTTTTTTGATTCGTGGTTTTTTCACTGTCCATTTACTAATCATTTCACTATTAGTATTCATTACATTCCATTTACCATCTTTTTCTACTATAGTTACACCATAATCAAAACTAAATGTATAATCATACCAGGTATCGCATATTAACTTACCTTGTCCATTTATAAAATTATATCTATTTTCTTTCTTATCTTTAGTTTCTCTAACTAAAGCACGTCCATCTCTAAATTCTTCTGCATAATCATACCATTTATCACTTATTAATTTACCATTATGATCAATAAAATTATATTTGTATCCATTATCACGCATCATAACACGTGCATAACCACCATAGAATACTTTTATTTCATCAAACCATTCTTCACTAACAATATGGCCACTTGTATCAATTAAATTAAATTTCTTATCTTTATAAACTACCGCGTAGCCAGCTTCAAATCTATATACCATATCAAACCATTCATCACTTATTAAATGGCCTTCTGTATCAACAAAATTATATCTCGAATCTGTAAGAGAAGACTTATATCTAGCTACTATAGCCCAACCATCATAAAAATATTTATCTGCATAATGATACCCTATTTTACCTAATGAATAATAAAATACCTGCGGTCCACAATTTTTATATACTTTTTCGTATTTTCCAACATAGTTTTCATTAGCAGATTCACGAAAAGATATAGTAATACCACCTTTACCATTAAATATTAAATCTAGTTTTTCAAATAAATATTTCTGATATAATTCGTCTATTTTCTCATCCATACTATACCTCTTACTAGCTTATACTCCATTATAATTATATCATTTGGGCGAAATTAATACAATGAAACAGATATTATTTTCCACAAAAAAACAATGTTTCCATTGTTTTATTTCTCAATTATAATTAATTTACTACCAACACCATTTAATTCAATAATGTTTTCGGTATCTTCAATAGAATTTGCATTAACAAAACTATTCTTAATACCTTTTAATACAGCCTTATATTTTGTATCTTTTGGTAATTCTACTCTTGATACTGAATTAATAGTATTAACTTCAAGAATACCATCAAATTTATCATATTTAGCTTCTACATCACATTTAGTTGTATTAAGAACAATTCTACCTTTAGAATTAGTTACATTTAAATACTTTAACTCGCCATCATATTCTAATTTTTCAATATATAAATCAAATATATTAAGAGTTTTACTCTTAGAATCTAATTCTATTTCATTAATATATTTTTCAGGTAAATATAGATTAATACTAGCTTTCTCTAATTCTTTACTGTTTTTAATATCAATATCCATCTTATCGTATAAATCATCAAATTTAACTTTATAATTTGATTCAATATCAGATATTATCTCAATAACTATCTTTTCATCATTACTTGGTTTAATATTCATTTCTTTATTATTACCAAAATGAATATCAAAATGCTTTGTATGATTAATATCAAACTCTTCTTTATAAGTATATTTATTAATATTATCTAGATTAACTTCTTTTTCTTCTTTAACTAATTCATCAATAGATACCTTAAATAATCTACTTATTTCTTTTAAATTATCTATATCAGGTAATCCATCACCATTTTCCCATTTAGTAATAGCTTGACGAGATACACATAACTTTTCAGCTAACTCTTCTTGAGTTAAATTACTTTTCTTTCTTAACAATTTTAATTTTTCTTCAAAATTCACTTTTTTCACACTCCTCGAGAAAAAATTTTACTATAAATATATGGATAAACAAGAAATATTTGCTTACATTTTCATATTTTTTTGCTACTAATCGTAGCATTTTTATAAAATTTATTGTGTAATTAGTATTTTATTAATTAGATAATACATGTTATAATAATACTAGGAGGTTGTTTATGGATTACCACATTGCTAAAGAAACCGAAGATATTAGAGATGCTTTTTTAATTGCAGAATTTGAATATATTGAGAAATTGGTTAAAATACCTGGTTTTTCTCTTTATTATAGTAAATATAAAGATCAAGATGTACAAACATTATCAAGTAGATTACTTACTTTATATCAAATGATGGAAGAAGGTAAAATTACTAAACCTGATGAAAAGAAAGTTGAACTACAAATGATATGTTGTTGTTTAGCAATTGAAGATGAAATTAGAAGATTAATTCTTCTTAAACGAGAAGAAATTGCAGAAAGTACGAAACAAAAGTGATTTAATCACTTTTTTTATTTTCTATAAATATATATTTATCATAATAATCACTTGATTTTAATAATTCTTTATCAAACTTTTCTTTACCAAGTTCTTCTATTAATGTTTTTTCATCACTAAATAGATTAACACCAAAACCTAACTTATTTCCCTCTATAGTAGCTCCTATACTAGCTAAAATAGTTGGATACATATCATATTGACTAAATTGTCTATTCTTTGTATTACCATTATTAACGCTATTAATAAAGGCATTATAAATAACTCGATCATAATCTTTATGATCTTTATAGAAACTATCTTGCATTACTTGATGATCTCCCATTAAGACAATTGTTGTATCTTTATAAAAATCTTGTTCTTTTAACCAATTTAAATATTCATTAACCATTAATGATGAACATGCATATGAATTAGCTAATGGTTCTTTATATTCTTTTTTACATGTTTTATCTGTATATCCATCTTTAAAATGAGTATCCATAGTAAATAAGATTAACATAAATGGTTTGTCATCACTACTAAGTTCCTTTAATTCTTCTTTAGAAAACTCTAATACTTTTTTATCTTCTATACCCCACCATTCAAAATAATCTTTATCTACCAAGCCTTTTTCTTTGGCCGTATTATTATCAAATACTTTGTAATTACCATTATCGACGGCATATAAATCTAATGCACCAAATTCTTTATCACTACCTTGTATTAATTCAAGATTATAACCATTATCACTTAATATATTACCAAGAGATTTAACATTCTTCATAAATGGTTTTTCTTCACTATATCCATTAAATAACTTAATATTAACTGGTGTACCTGTAGTACTAGCTGTAATAGATGATATAGTAAATGATGTACTAGTTAAAGTATAAGCTCCACCTAATAAATCAGTATTAGAAAAATTAATATTATTCTTAGCTACCTCTTCTAATTCAGGAATAATTGATTTATCAAAAGCGCCACCATTTTCTTTAGAAAACAAAGATGATTCCATACTCTCTAAATATATAATAATTAAATTTCTTTTCTTTTCTGGTAATTCTACTTTTACTTTGTTAGTATCAACATAATATTTTTCATATATATCTGTATTCTTACTTTTATTAATAATATAATCATCTAAATGAACTGATTTAACTAAACCAAAAAATCCAATTGTTAAGAAAACAATACTAAATATTAATTTAGATTTATTAGTTTTAAATACATATTTGCTTAATAAAATACATATTACCGAAAGGATAGTAAATGGCCAAAAACAAGCTATTAATGTATCAAAAACAACTGTAAATGAACCACCTGCACCCATTTGATGTGATAATAGATAAGCAAATTCATAAAAACTAACTGTTCCCATAACAAAAATATAATAATAAACCATACAATATATTATTACTGATATAAACATTATTATATAAGATGCTATTAACACTTTATCACTTCCAACAACAATAAAATTATAACATAAAAAAGAAGACTTTTCATCTTCTTTTATTTTGAATTATGATTAATAATCATGTCTTCTTCTTTAACACGTTTTAAATCGTATTCAAAGCCATTTTTTCTTTCTAATCTACCATCAATATTATAGCAAGTAATCTTTTTAATAAAATAGTCTGTTTTATTTCTAATTTGATGATAATCTCTAAAACTAGATATAAATATCATAACTCTACCTTTTAATATATAGTTTATTATATCTAATCCACCATCATTAATAGCTTTTAATACCGTTATATCTGATACATTATTCATTTGTTCCATTGGTATTACTGCTTTAACAAAAGCTAATATATCTCTTTTATAGATATGTAAAGGATCTTTCCAATCAGTTCCATAATATACATCAAGAACTTCTGGATTATTTTCATTAATTCCTACTTCTCTAATACCATAAGCAAAAAAAGCTTCTCTATCATATTTATTATTCATTATTACCCCCAAGTGGGAATTATTATAACATAAGATATTTAAAATAGCAAATTATTTAATCCATTCATCTCTTAATAATCCAGTAATACATTCATCTTCTAATTTACCAGTTGCCTTACAAAGATATTTTTGTCTTTTAATACCTTCATCTTTATATCCAAATTTTAATTGCATTTTATGAGACTTTTCATTACCTCTAAAATAACCATTTTCTAATCTTCTTAAGCCTAATACTTCAAATGAATACTTAATTTTTGCTCCAAAAGCTTCTCTACCATAACCATATCCCCAATACTTTTCACTAGTCCATATTCCACCTGTAGCAGTACCATTATTATAATTAATATCAGATATTTGAGTACCACCAATAACTTTATTTTCACTTTTTAATACTATTGCTAAATTTAATAAATTATTATCAATAGAATAGTTAATAAAAGTTTCTGCATCTTTAGTAGTATATGGATATGGTACAGCAGCTAACCATCTAGATACATTTAAATTATTTAAACCTTCAACTAAATCATTAACATCTTCTTTTTTCCATTTTCTTAAAATTAATCTTTCTGTTTCAATAACAAATTCTTCCATATAATCACCTACTTTGATCTACCACTTTCATATTGTTCACCACTTAGTGGAATAAAACGATCATTTTTAGAGCCTACACACATTTTATAAAAATCTATAAATCTTTTAGGAATGACCCATATAATCTTTGTTTCTCTTTTAAATACTTCATCATAGTCTCCAATACCAAGTACAACTAGTTCTTCTCCTTTAGGTATACTATGGTGTCTTTGACCATAAACACCACCAAAATTATTTCTATCATAATAAAACTCTTTCATCATCATAGTTTTTATACTTGATTCATCAGTTAAAGTACGTAAATATGGTAATCCACATATTAAACATCTTATTTCAAAAGGAGTACCATTTCCTGTACTATAACCACGTACATGACTTCTTCCATAAGAATTTAATTCATCATATATATCACGTTCAGTAACAACACTAGTTAACTTATTTGTTACTATCGTACTCATTGCAAATGGATCTTCATTCCATCTTTCTGTATTAGAACGATGTGCAAAATAAGTCCATCCTTCCGGTATTACTATTTGTCCATTTTCCATTATTATCACCTATTTTAAATCAATTTTATAATAATTACTCTTTAATTCTATTTCCCAGTAATCACTTAATTCTTTTAATTCAATATCTTTTTTATATAAAATACCACCATTATTGGTAATTGTTTTATTAGAACCATAATTATCTTTATAACAGCCAAGAATAGCATATTTCATATTCTTACTTTTACATATATTTAAGGCATGATGAAGCATTCTAGTAGCATAACCTTTTCTTCTTTCAGAAGGCCTTACTCCATAACCAATATCTCCATATTTTTCTCTTAATTCATCAGTTAAATCATATCTAATATTTAATAAACCAATTAATTTATTATTATCAAAGACTAAATATAAATAATATTTACCCCATGCATCATCAGCTATCTCACTATTACGATTAATTTTATCAATCCATTCATTATAATTCATATTAGTTAAATTAAGACTCGCACTAATACTTCTTTCACCATTAGCATAATGCTCTTCAACATATTCTTTTAATAATTCATAATCATCAATAGTTGGTAAACGATATTCCATAATAACTCCTATTCAATCATTATCTCTGTTTAGATTCATTATTTATTAATTCCATATTTAAATATTCTATATTATAGCTTGTTTTTAAATTATTAATCATCTCTTCAGTTATAGGATAGTATTCAGTATCAGAATGATTATATTCTTCAATCGTTATATAACCAATGGAATAAGCAGCATTAATATTAATAAAATAGTTATCTTCCGATACATATATTTGTAGGGTCTTCTCTTTTTCAACATTTTTATATTCTATTTCAATATTACTATTACTCTTTAGTTTATTGTAAGCATCAATAGGTAGCTCAATTAATCGATTTTGATCAAGTAACATCATTCTTCTTGTATTAGTTAAACCTAATGCAAAAGCTGCACTACGAGCAACATAATATTTATCATTATCTATATAAATAATAATCTTCGATTTTAATTGTGTTTTCGTCATTGTTTTTTGTTTTTGAATTGTTCTTACCCTATTCTCAGTTCTTAATTTAGTTTCTTCTTTTTGTCTAAATTGTAATTCCATACGCTTCTCCTTAATATAATTATATCATGAAAATATTACTGTATTTCTTTTAACAAGTTATAAATCTCTTTTGTACTCTCGTATTCCATATTATTACCTGCATAATTAACAAATTCTTCTATTATTTCATCAACATTATCTTTACTAGCACGATCTTTAATAATATACTTAGATATTTCTTTCCTATTTTTCCAAACTAACGTTAATAAACATTGAGCTATTACTTTATTAGATAAATTACTCATTTTATATAAATCTATGACCATTTCATCGGTTATTTTCCTTGGATTAGTAACTATTATTTTGTTTGATCGATATATTCCTTTTTCTTCATCAACGAGTATTACTTCTGCATCACTAGGTATTATTACATCATAGATAGTATCACCACGATGTAACCATCTTAGTATTTTATCTTCTCTACTAAAACTAAATCCACCCATTTCTTCTGGTTCATTA
>JAEEGL010314457.1_pt1 | contig 15598 bp, 15 predicted proteins | sample 9134231 | NCBI WGS metagenome assembly JAEEGL01 (sample SAMN16246548, study PRJNA631951) | gut metagenome | biome: gut microbiome; feature: rumen; material: fiber-attached | host: Bos | place: Iran: Karaj | collected 2018-10
GTCGGGAGAGATTGAGTAGAGCTGCTTGTAACGGAGCGAGCTGACGGTTTTGTTGAAGACCGAGTGCAGGGGTTTGTTCGCAATCAGTATGGCGGATTTTTTGTCGCTCTGGATGTAAGACTGGTTTCCTGAGCTGGAGTCCTTTCCGATTTTGAGCACTCTCTGGTTTTTCCCTTTGGCGCTTGCGGTGACGATGATTCTCTCGTTTTCAGAGAGCCCGTATCTTTCGCTTCTGTCGCTGATTCCCCGGCTTGCGGTTCCGACGACCCTTACGCTCTTGATCGCATCCTCAATGGCTGAGACCGCGTTTGCCTCCGTCTGGAATGTCTCGTCAGGATTGTCCTTTGATGCGACGCTCCAGTTTTCGCCGTCCTTTTTGAGCAGCACAGTCTTTCCGTTATGCTCTATGCTGATCTCATCTATCGCCTTTTTGACTTGCAGCGTGTACATTTTGTTGCGTCCGTTGAAAATCTGCTGGAAGATAAAAATCACGAACAGCAATGCCACGGTGGAAAGAAGAATTAATTTTTTTAATGCGCTCTTTGACATTTTCATTTGCGTGCCCCCTTGAGTGATTTCTTTTCCATAATGATTTCGCGGTCATCCTCCGGATTGTACTGGAGCCGGATTTGATTTTTCCGTCGGTTTCTGAGCACAAGAACCAGAAGTCCGACCAGCGCGCAGATTACGGCAAGTCCGATCTCATTGAAATATTTTACCGCGTTGGCAAGGAAGCCCTTGTTCGTCTTGAGTGTGTTCAGGCTGAGTCCCTTTGTGCGCATGGTGCAGAGATCCGCCTTGTCGTTCATGTAGTCAATCGCGTTCTCAAGAAGAAGTCCCGTGGTCTGGGAAATCTGCTGTGCGAGAAGGGGACCGGTCACATAGGATGTGGAGAACACCATGATTTTTCCGTTCTGGATGCTCTTTGAAAGGTGGCTGTCCGACTCATAGGTTTCGTTCGTCTTGTCCTCTTCCTCTGCACCGGGCTCCTCACCCTCATTTGTTTCTTCTGATGCTTTTTGCTTTTCGGCTTTCACGGCTTTGTCGAATGCACTTGTGAATTTTCCCTCCACGAGAACCGCAATGTCCTCGCTCTTCATCTGCGACGCATCCGGCTCCGTAATGAATCCCGGCTGCAGTATGAAATCCTCCGAGACCGTCCATGATTTCGGTGATGTCCTTGCAAGAACCGTGACATTCTCTCCGCTGATTTTTTTTGCCTCGCTTACGTCGATTGAGCCTGGCTGCAGGATCAGCGTCTCTCCGAGATTCTTTGAGATTACGTGCTTTTGGTTCAGCAGATGGTTGTCCAGAAGCGGCGCGTAGAAAATCTCCTGAAATCCCTGCTGTGTCTGTGCCTTTGCGCACTGTTTGTCCATCGTATATGCGTTCTGCATTTTGATTCCGTTTTTCTCAAGAATCTTTTCAAGTCCTGTCTGCAACGGTGTGTATGTGGGCATGGAATAGGGACTGTCCTGCTGCGGGTCGCCGAACGGATCCTGGAACACAATCAGGTTTCCGCCTTTCATCAGGAACTGGTCAATCTTGTAAAGCTCAAGCTCGGTGAATGCGGATTTGGGACCGTTTATCATCACGGACTCAACGTTGAGCGGAATGTCGCTTTCCGAAAGATTCACTTCCTTGAACGTGTAGCGGTCCTGAACCATGTAAGTCATTATGGCGGCTCCGTTTTCCTCGTCGCTCAGTGAAAGCTCTCCGTGTCCCGTGATATACGCGATGGTGGAGACGTTCGATGCAAGTGCCTTGAGAGTTTCGTCCATGTTTTCCTCAAGAATCTCCATGCCCTGAACCGTGTAGCCTATGGTTCCGCTCATCAGGTCAAGGGTCTGTCCGAGCTGGAATGGAATCATCTTTGATTTCTCACCGCTTTCCATGACGATTGCGAGGGTTCCGTAAGACACGTTTCCGTTTCCGTCCTTGAGCGGGAATGTCGGAGTGCCGTATTTTTCCTGCAGCATGGGAACCTCGGATGACGCGGGATCCTTTATGCTCAGGCTGAGAACGCCCTCATATTTTTTGTTCAGATTGTTCACGCTCTGTTTTGCAATTGACTCAAGCTCATCGTAGCCGGAGAGATTCAGGTTCTTGAGGTTCGAGCTGCGGTAAAGGGTAATGGCAACACCGTCAGAGAGACCTGAGAGAGCGTTGGTTCCCGCAATCACTTTGTTGATGGCAGTCGTTATCTTGTACTCAAGTCCGTCGGTGGAGCTGAGTCCGTTCAGAATCTCAACCTGATCGGCGTAGGAGATGACGAGACCCATGAAAGCGTTCTTGAATCCCACCTCGTTGTTCTTTATCTCGCGGATCTGGAACTGCTGCACTCCGTAATTTGCCGCAAGCTCCTGATTCTCTTCCTTATCCATGTCGAAATACTCGTAGGAGAAATTGCTGCTGCCGGCGTTTTTGTATTCGGCGAGCAGGTCCCTCACATACTGGTTCACGGTGGAGTAGGGTGCCTGAAGATTGTCGGTGAAAAAGACCTTTATGCTTAGGGGCTCATCCAGAGTTCTTACGACCTGACGGCTTGCCTGCGAGAGCGAGTAGGATTTCGGGCTTGTGATGTCCCACCTGATGAACGAGCGGGATGCCACGAGGTTTATCAAAATCAGCAGCAGGATGAACAGCACGAATGTTCCCCTGGGATTTTCCAGCCAGGAAAAGAATTTTTCCTTCATATTTTTCAGCGTGTTTTTTATTGCGTACTTTACATTCATTTTATCAGCCCTTCATGGATTTTTTTACGGCACGGACGGTCAGCACGATAAAGAGTACAGTGACCGAGATGAAATAAATCAAGTCCCTTGAGTCAAGGATTCCCCTTGAGATTGAGTCGAAGTGTTTCGTCGCGCTCAGGAATGTGAGCAGAGGTACGAAGGGACCGGGCAGCAGCATGAGGAAAATATGCATCATCGAAAGAGTCAGGCAGAGGGCCAGTGAGACTACCAGCGCAAGAATCTGATTTTTTGTCTTTGCCGAGCAGTACACTCCGATTGCCGTAAATGCCGCCGCAAGGAAAATGGATCCGGCGTATCCTCCGATGATCGGCCCCGGGTCGGGATTTCCGAAAATGCAGCAGGCAATCACATAGAAGATTGACGGAACGAGCATGACCAGCGCTGAGACCAGAGACGCAACGTATTTTCCGGCAACGACATCACCCACTGTGACGGGGAGTGTCAGAAGAGTCTCAAAGGAACCGCTCTTGTTTTCCTCGGCGAAAATCCTCATCGTGAGCGCGGGTATGAAAAGACTCATCAAAAGTGGAAGCGTCTGGAAAAAATCCCTGAGTTCGGCACGGTTCGCAAGGAAGAAGGTCGAGAAGAACATGAATCCTGAGAGTGCCAAAAAGAGCGCGGTTACGATGTATGCGATGGGGCCGGAAAAATATGATTTGAGTTCCCTTTTTGCGATTACAGGCCAGAGACTCTTTCTTTTCGGTGCCGTGATTTTCGGCATGGATTTTTCTGGGACTTCCACGGCGGGAGATTTTTCCTCGCTAGTTTCCACGTCCTCTTTCTGTTCCGGTGCTGTTTTTGCCTCGTCAGATTTTTCCGCCTTGGCCTTTTTGTTTTTCTTCTTGCCCTGTGTCACGGTAAGCTCCGGCTCTGCTTTGGGCTCATCCTGCACGGTCTCTTGGGAAATCTCTTCCTTGATTTCGATCTTTTCCTCAGGCAGCTTTTTCTCCGAGGACTTCGCTTTTTTCGAGCGTCCCTTGCGTCCGGGCTTTTTTTCTTTTGCGGCTACAGACTCCGGAGATTTTTCCTCTGCCGATGTTTCTTCGGCCGTTTTTTCCGCAATAGTTTCCGGAGCCGCCGTATCTGCGTCGCTTTTGTCTTCTTTTTTTGCGGTGTCTGAGAGCGGGTCGGATGCGGACAATGCCAGGAACGCTGCCCTCAATGCCTGACTCTCGCTCAGCAGTTTTTCGTAGTCGGCTGCGGTTCTTTTTTTCACCTCACCGCTTTCTTCATTTATGTCCTTGTTCTCTTCCATTATTCTTCACCTCCGGTCGTGAGTGCCCTGAACACGTCCTCAAGACTGTTTTTCTGCATTTCAAGTCCGTAGAGATCCCATCCGCGGCTCACAATCAGCTTGGCGATTTCGGGTCTCAGATCAAGCTCATCAGGATTTTTAAGTCCCACGCTCGCTGTGAGAAGGTTGGTTTTGGCCTCTCCCTCTTCCTCGCTAATCTTGCAGGAGTCGATTCCGTCTATGGCATTCAGGGCAAACTGGAGCTGCGTCTTGTTGGCTTTTCCGACGGTCAGTTTGATTGTGCCAGAGTTTCCGTATCTTTCCCTAAGCTCGTCGGTGGGTGAGTCTGCGACCTTCCTTCCTCCTGAGATGATTATGACCCGGCTGCAAAGTGTCTCCACCTCGCTCAAAATATGCGTCGAGATGATGACCGTCCTTGTCTCTCCTATTTTCTTTATGAGCGCGCGCACCTCGCTGACCTGGTTCGGGTCCAATCCGCTTGTCGGCTCGTCCAGAATCAGGATCTCCGGGTCTCCCATCAACGCATGGGCAAGTCCTACACGCTGCTTGTTTCCACGTGAGAGCTCGGATATGTTCTTGTGCATGATTTCCTTAAGTCCGCAGATCTCGGCAAGATGGGGAAGCCTTTCCTCCGCTTTCACGCCGTTCATCTCAGCCACGTACTCAAGGTAATCCGCCACAATCATTTCTCCGTAAAGGGGCGCGGATTCCGGCATGTATCCGATTTTTTTCTTCGTCTCCACGGGAAATTCCTTCACGTCCATTCCGTCAATCAGGACAAAACCCTCGCTGGGCTCAAGAAATCCCGTTATCATTCGCATTGTGGTGGTCTTTCCAGCTCCGTTCGGTCCGAGAAGTCCCACGATTTCACCTGTCTCAATGGAAAAGCTGATGTTGTCCACCGCCCGGAAAGTGCCGAACTGCATGGACACATGCTGAACTTCAATCATTTTTCTATTCTCCACACCGCAGGATTTTCACCCCGCATGATTTTTCTTATAATGGTATAATATAGTATAATAAATTCCACTTGTTTCGGCTATAAGAAATGCAATAAATAACAGGATTTTAGGATTGGGCCCGATTTTTCAAAATCCCTACTATACTTCCATTGAAAAACGTGATATACTGTTTGCATTATGGGAAAGGTTTTTGTTTTTGTTAATCAGAAGGGCGGCGTGGGAAAAACCACATCTGCAATCAATATAGGCGCCTATATCGCCAAGGCGGGCAAAAAGGTTCTCCTCGTTGATTTTGACAGCCAGGGAAACATGTCCCAGGGCGTTGGTGTCAGCAAGAAAAAACCCACGATTTACGAGCTGATGGCAGAGTCCGCAAGTCCTGAGGAAGCGATAAAACACAGCGCGATGGAAAATCTGGATGCCATAAGTGCCTCCATCGACCTTTCCGGAGCTGCGATAGAGCTTGTTGACGCAGAGAACCGCGAGTATTATCTTAAAAAGGCTCTGGATCCCATCAGAGACCGCTATGACTACATTCTGATTGACTGTCCGCCGTCGCTCGGAATACTTACGCTGAACGGTCTTGCCGCCGCCGATGCAGTCCTTGTTCCCATGCAGTGCGAGTATTTCGCTTTGGAAGGAATCACATTGCTTTTGCAGACCGTGAAAAGAGTGCAGCAGGGCATAAATCCGAGCCTGAAAATCGGTGGAATATTTTTTACGATGTATGACAGCCGCACAAGGCTTGCTCAGGATGTCGTGATGCAGGTCAAGAGCTACTTCGAGGATCTGGTGTTCAACACAATCATCCCGAGAAACATAAGGCTTTCGGAGGCTCCGTCATACGGAAAACCGATCTGCTTGTACGACCCGAACTGTGTGGGTGCGAAGAGCTATGAGAAACTGTCGGAAGAGGTGCTGAACCGTGGCTAAATCTAAGAGACTTGGAAAGGGACTTGCCGCCCTGATGTCAGAGACTGAAGAAATCGCCTCTTCTGAAATTCAAAGCCAGCCGGTCGCCGTAAAATCCAAGCTGCCGGATGGAATCTCTGCCGATGAAAACGGAACTCTCTGGGTGGATCCGAAGAAACTCAAGCCGAATCCCTTCCAGCCCAGACATTTCTTTGATCAGGAAAAACTTGAGGAGCTTGCCGAGAACGTAAAGCAGGAGGGAATCCTCTCTCCAATCATCATAGAGGACGCGGGAGACGGCTCCTTCTACATAATCGCCGGTGAAAGACGAACCAGGGCTTCCATCGCGGCAGGACTGGAGAAGGTTCCGGTACAGCTCAGGAAGTATTCGGACAGCCGCAAGCTTGAGGTTGCGTTGATTGAGAACATCCAGCGCACTGACCTGAACCCGGTGGAAGAGGCCCAGGCATACTATCAGCTGATGGAGCTGGAGAACATCACCCAGGAGGAAGTGGCGAAAAAGGTCGGAAAAAAACGTGCGACCGTGGCGAACTCAATCCGTCTTCTGAAACTCCCGCAGGACATGCAGGACGCTCTGGCATCCGGTGAGATTTCTTCCGGACACGCAAAGGCTCTTCTCATGGTGATCAATCCCGCTGACCAGAGGGTGCTTTTCACGAGGCTTACGACACAGGGACTTTCCGTGCGTGAGTGCGAGAGACAGGCTCAGGATCTGAACGGAGGAGGAAGGGCTGCGAAAGACGCGAAGACGGACTCCAAATCCAAGAGGGACACACGCGATCCGAATTATGTGTCAATCGAACAGCAGCTGATAGACGCACTTGGAACAAAAGTGCAGATGAAGGGAAGCTTCGACAAGGGAACCGTCACGATTACTTATTTTACCAAGGATGATTTGGACAGAATCTACAACGTGATTACAAAGCACAAGTGAGGCGAGCATGGAAGATTTTGACGTGAACTATGATCCCTGGAATGTGACGGGCAGAAATAAAACAATGATTACTGATGAGTCTTTCATCAAAAAGGAGCAGGAGGAATCCGTCCGTGAGGAGAGCGTGGAAAAGAGCGCGTATCCTGATGAAGAAATTTCTTATTCCGTCGCACCGATACAAAGCGTTGATGACGAGTAGCCGCTAATGTTTCCATAAGAGGAGGAGTTCATGGAAAAATCTGATTTTGACATACAGCAATACCACAAGATGCTCTGCGAAGATCCGCCGGATTTTCTTAAGATTTACACCAGGCTTTCTCTCCTGCAGAGACTTGACGGCGTCGGACTCCTTTGCGGTACGGACTGGACGCCGCTTTTTCAAAACAAGTTTTATTACTCAAGGCTCGACCATTCCATCGGTACGGCCCTGATTGTATGGAATTTTACGCATGACAAAAAGCAGACCCTTGCAGGACTCATGCACGACATCTCCACTCCCGCATTCAGCCACGTTATTGATTTTATGAACGGGGACGCGGCAACCCAGGAGAGCATTGAGGAACCGACCAAGCGCATGATCAACGAGGACATGGATTTGAGCACGCTGCTTTTCAGCCATGGAATCTACAAGTATGAGATTGACAACTATCATCTCTATCCTGTGGCGGACAACGACCTTCCGGGACTCAACGCGGACAGGCTTGAGTACATGTATCCCTCTGGAGCGGCTCTGGGCGGAATCTGGACCATGGACGACATCAAGCGGAACTATGCCGAGGTGACTGTGCTGAAAAACGAGCATTCCTATGATGAGCTCGGATTCAATAGTCTGGAGGCGGCCCGCGAGTACACCGAGAAATTCCTTGAGACATCCATGATCCTGCAGAAAAATGAGGATAAAATCGCGATGCAGCTCATGGCGGATGTGATCCAGCGTGCCATTGAATGCGGATATATAATGGAAGAGGATTTGTATATCCTTGAGGAGGAGTACATAATCCGTAAGTTTGACTCCATAGCGTCACGGAAGCTGGACGAAAAATTCACCAGGCTCTACACGACTTTCCGCAAGATGAAGAAAATTATCCGCAGCCCGGAACCAATGGACAACGCGTACTGTGTCTCCATGAACGTGAAGAAGCGTTACGTTGATCCTCTCGTGAAAAATGAGATTGGCGGCGCGTACAGGCTTTCGTCAATCTGTCCTGAGGCAAAGGCGTTCATTGATGATTTCCTCGCGTTCAAGGACAGTGCATACGGTTGTGTTCCCTGGGAGTCATGATGTTCTCCCGGAAAAAGATTCTGATAATCGGAACTGATTCCAGACTCGCGCCTTTTTTTTCTGACGAATGTGACATCGAGGTAATCTCATCCCCCGCTTTCATTCCGGCCATGCTTTACGGCTTCGTCCCGGATCTGATTGTGGTGGACTCGGTATATGACATTGACATAAGAATCATCCGCGTGAACGAAAAGCTGGTTTTCACGCCCGTACTCATTCTCGCTGACGACATGCACCTGCTCGCCAATCTTGAGAGGATTTCAGATTTCCCGCGGATTATGCTGTGTGCCACGACTTTTCTAAAAGAGGACAAGGTTAGAAAGCGTGTGTGGCAGATTCTTGAGGACAAGAAAAAATTCCTTCCGCCCAGAACAGGTGCCATAGTCAAGAAAATCATCGTTTACATCAGCATGAATTTTTCCAAAAACCTGACCAGGGAATCTCTTTCGCAGGTGGCGGGAACATCGGAGGACTATCTCTCAAAAATCTTCCGTGCCGAGATGGGGCTCCTGCTCTGGGACTACCTGACTTTGACACGTCTCCACGAGGCTGAGCATCTTCTTTCACAGACGGGGCTTTCGGTTTCTGAGGTCGCCGCAAGGACAGGATTCGAGGACCCGGCATATTTCAACCGTATCTTCAAAAAGCACTTCGGCCAGCCACCGGGTCAGTTCCGCAAAGGTGACTGAGTTGACGCTTAATATTCAACGGTCCAATCTTCGATTTTCAGGTCTTTCACTCGGGAAAATTCGCTGACATTATGTGTTACGATGGTTGTGTCATGGGCAAGGGCTGTGGCGGCAATAAGCATGTCGTTTGAACCAATGGGCGTGCCGTCAAGAGTCAATTGCTGTCGTATTCGTCCGTAAAACTCTGCCTCTTTTTCTGTGAATGGAATCACTTTGAAATCTTTTAAGAACTCCTTGACGACTTTCATATTACGGTCATAATCGGTTGAATGTCGTGCGCCAAATTCAAGTTCAGCAATTACTATTGCCGGAATAATTATGTCAGAAGCCGTCGTTTTTTTAAAATGAGACAAGACTATGTGAGCAATTTTTTTATTGTTGGTTGCATCAATGACGACGTTTGTATCAAGACAATAGATCATTCGAAACTTACCTCTCCGTCAAGTTCGATGGGAATATCAGCCGGTTCTTTGAATGATGGGTCATCTAAGGAACCGAATAAATCAAAAAAGCCTTTGTGATAGGAACTTCCGAATTCAATTTTGTCCTCTGCTGACACTTCATTTTCTTTTATGAGATTTGCAAGATATACGAGAAGCTTAAGCTGATCAAGTCGTGAAAGCGCAGCGGTTTCTTGAACGATTGCTTCGTAACTCATTTTGTGCCTCCTTACAGCATTTCCCCGGGTTCTAGAACCTCATGCTGACATTGAGTCCGTTTGGCAGCGCTGCGAATTCCACGTCAACCTTGCCGGTTTTTCCTGCGAGGGATTTGTTGAGTCCTCCGAAGAATGTGTGAGTGAAGGGAACCAGAAATCCACATGCGGCTCCTATTCCGGCTCCGGCTAGAACATCGGTGAAGAAGTGGTTTCCGCTTGCCATCCTGAGGGCTCCTGTTCCGAGTGCGATCGCGTATGATGTCGCTATTACTGGGATCCTCCACTTGGACTCCGGATAGTATGTGCAGAACGTGTAGGTCATAAAGGTCGCGCTCATGAATGCGTTCATCGTGTGTCCGCTGGGCATTGAAAACTCAAAGTCGTGATATTTTATTGCGGAAGCGTCGTAGTCGGAGAAATACATGTAGGGACGCGCACGCAGGACGGAAATCTTCATGAAGTCCTTGATTGTCTGTGAGAGCAGCACCGACTCAAGGTACATCACAGTCACCGCAATGCCGTCTTTTTTCGGAAGATTTTTCATAAGGAATTCTCCACCGTAGACAACGAGCGGAATAAGCCCCAAATCCAGCGCACATGTGACGGTTCCCAAATCATCCAGCACCTTGTTGTATGGACGCATGGCCCACCTGTCAATCGCGGCGACGGAATTGGGATCGTACAGGGTTCCGTTGAAATCCGGGAGGTCCATAGTCACCTTGAGCACGAGAGCGGTGATGTACCCCGCGAGGGATGTTCCCGCAATCACGCAGTCCGCAATCAGGTTCAGCTCGAAGGGAGATTCCTTGTACAGACTCACGCACATCTCCTCGTCGCTTATGGGTCTGCTCCAGATTCCGTCTTCCTCAAAAACAATTTTTGTCTCCGCGTCCGCCACGGATGGGTTCAAAACTGTAAGCCCTAAAATCAGCAGGGCAAAAAATCGCAAGATAAAATATTTTCTCATAATACTTCCTCCAAAAAAATGTGATGGCCGAATCACTTGCCGTTTGCGGAAAGCTCGTACATGATGATTGAAGCGGCCTGCGCAACGTTAAGGCTGTCCACCTGCGGCTCTCCGTTTTCAGAGATGAACGGGATCAGTACCAGATGGTCCACGTTTTTCCTCACCTCGTCGGATATGCCGTGCTCCTCGTTTCCAAGCACCACGATTGCGGGACGGTCTTTGCAGATTGCGGGGATGTTGCGCGTGCTCTCCTTCGCATCAAGGGCTGTTCCTATTCTGACCATTCGGCCTTTCATCGCACCGAGCAGCTTGGGGATTGACTTTATGGAATAGACATTGACGAATTCCATTCCGCCTTCCGCCACACGATACGAGCTTGTGGTGATGGAGGACTGGGCCTCGTCCAATGGTATAACTATGTTTTTGATTCCGAAAAATGCTGCGCTTCGGACTATGGCGCCAAGGTTGTTCGCGTTTCCAACCCTGTCAAGAAGAATCGCGCTCTCACCGTTTTCAATCCAGCTGTCGGTAATGCTTGTGGTCAGCGGCAGGATTTCCGGGGCCTCAATCATTGCCACGACTCCCTGATGATGCACCGAGCCGGAAAGTCTCTCAAGCTCCACCGGGTCCTTCACCTGATTGTACGGTTTCTTGGCGGCTGCCATTTTTTTGCAGAGACCACCGAAGAGAGGCGCAAGCTCATGCGTAAAGTACAGCCTGGTGATTCTTTCCCAACCGGCCTTTTCCAGAGTCTTTACCGCCGCAAATCCGCAGACGGCCAGCTCATCGTATTTCGAATTCTTCATTCCTCAAGTATAGAATAAATCAAAATAAAAGTCTACAATCCGCTTGCTATGAACGCTTATCTTCTATATAATAGGCGTATGGCAAAGACTGTTGACGACAAGAAAATCATTTACACCATGGAGCGGGTCTCCCGTTCGTATGGGACGAAAGTTGTGCTGAAGGACATCAGCATCTCATATTATTACGGCGCGAAAATCGGTGTGATCGGTGAGAACGGCGCGGGTAAATCATCGCTCTTTAAAATCCTTGCTGGCGTGGACACTGATTTTGCGGGAGAGACCCATGTTTCCCCCGGATATTCACTCGGATATCTTGAGCAGGAACCACAGCTTGAGGCCGGAAAGACCGTGAAGGAAATCGTCATGGAGGGTGTGAAGCCCATTACCGACTTGCTCGCTGAGTTTGACCAGGTGAACGAGGCATTCGGAGATCCCGACGCTGATTACGACAAGCTTTGTGCGAGACAGGCTGAGCTTCAGGAAAAACTTGACGCGGCGGATGCATGGAATCTTGAGGCGAACCTTGAGCTTGCCATGGACGCACTGAGATGTCCTCCCCCGGATCAGGTTGTTGACGTGCTTTCCGGAGGTGAGCGCAGACGTGTCGCATTGTGCCGTCTTCTTTTGCAGCAGCCCGACATCCTTCTTTTGGACGAGCCCACGAACCATCTTGACGCGGAGACAGTCGCCTGGCTTGAGAGACACTTGCAGAACTACCGTGGAACCGTAATTGCGATTACCCACGACCGATACTTTTTGGACAATGTTGCCGGCTGGATTCTTGAGATGGACCGCGGCGAGGGATATCCTTTCAAGGGAAATTATTCCGCTTGGCTTGAGGCAAAGGAAAAGAGACTTGCCCAGGAAGAGAAGCAGGCGTCCGTGCGTCAGAAGCAGATGCAGGAGGAGCTTGAGTGGATTCATGCGGGCGCGAAGGGCAGGCAGGCAAAGCACAAGGAGCACATCACGAAATACGAGCAGCTTCTTGCGGAGGAGAGCAAGCGCGTGACCCTGAAGGACTCTCAGATTTCAATCCCCGCAGGACCGAGGCTTGGAAATGTCGTAATTGACGCTGAGAAACTTACCAAGAGTTTTGATGACCGCGTGCTTTTTGAGAACCTTGATTTCCACATCCCAGCCGGAGCCGTCGTTGGAATTGTCGGACCGAACGGTGCCGGTAAGACGACCCTCTTCAAGATGATTGCGACCGCCGCAGGTCAGAAGGTGCAGATGCCGGACGGAAGCGAGGGAGAGGAAAAGCCGGATGCAGGAAACCTCAAGATTGGAGAGACCGTAAAGCTCGTGTACGTTGACCAGATGAGGAGCAAGCTTGACCCGAACAAGACCGTCTGGGAAATGCTTTCAGGTGGAGCCGATTTGGTCCGCCTTGGTGCCGTGGACGAGAAGGGACGACCTGTGAACGGAACCGTGCGTGAGGTAAACAGCCGTGCCTATTGTTCATGGTTCAATTTTAACGGAGCCGAGCAGAGCAAAAAAATCAGCGTGCTTTCTGGCGGTGAAAAGAACAGGCTCAACATGGGAATGATGTTCAAGGAAGCCGGAAACGTTCTTCTTTTGGACGAGCCGACCAACGACCTTGACATCACCACCACGCGTTCCCTTGAGGAGGCAATCAACGAGTTCGCAGGTGTGGTTCTTGTAATCAGCCACGACCGTTACTTCCTGGACCGTATCTGCACGCACATCCTTGCGTTTGAGAACAACAGCGAGGTGAAATGGTTCGAGGGCAACTGGAGCGACTATGCCGAGTGGAGGAAAAAGATGCTCGGTGATGACGCGGACAGACCTCACAAAACCATGTACAGGAAATTGGTGCGCTAGAGATGATTCTTTCCGTCACTTTTTCGCGCCCGGTAAAAAATTGCGAGGAGATTCTGGGACGCAAGTACGAGAGGGTCCGTATGTGGAAATCCGCGGACTCCGGGTTGAAAGCAAAGAACGGCTACGAGGCTGATTTTTTCACTTCGACCCAGTCTTTCCGCCGCAATCTAACCGAGACCGAGTTCCTTGATTTTGTGGAGAAGCATTCCGGCACCACATTCAGGACTGCGGTACAGCGGACGGAGGATGAGGAAATCACCGTGCTTTCGAACAGGCATGGTGAAATCAAGACGCTGCGTAAAAAGCTCAGGGACGCTCCTGTGCCGGGGAGTTTCAGGAAAGAAAAAAACTACATATTAAAGGAAGGGACTCCGCATCCGTTTTTGGTCGAGCTGGGAGTGATGAGCCGTGAGGGAAAGGTGGTTGCCGCAAAGTATGACAAGTTCAGGCAGATAAACCGCTTCCTTGAGTACATCCGCGACGTGCTCTCCGATTTGACGAGGGGCGAAACTTTTACCGAGGAACGTCCGCTTAGAGTCGTCGATTTCGGGTGCGGAAAATCCTACCTGACCTTTGCCATCCATTATTATCTTCACGTCCTTGAGAAAATCCCGGTTGAGATTACGGGGCTGGATTTGAAGGACGACGTGATTCAAAAATGCTCGTCCCTTTCGGAAAAGCTCGGATGCGACGGACTCCGCTTTTACACTGGAAACGCCTCTGATTTTTCAAGCGACAAATCCCCCGACATGATTGTGCCCCTCCATGCCTGCGATACTGCCACCGACTTTGCCCTGAGCCATGCCGTGAGATGCAATGCCCGCGTGATTCTCTCCGTCCCATGCTGCCAGCACGAAATCAATTTGCAGCTGGAGAAAAACGGAGCTGTGGATGTGCAGAATCCCTTCGCGTCGCTTTCCAGATACGGTCTCATTCGCGAGAGACTTGCTGCCCTTGCGACCGATGCAATCCGTGCGGAAATCCTTGAGCAGTCGGGATACTCCGTGCAGGTGCTTGAGTTCATCGACATGGAGCACACTCCGAAAAATCTTTTGATCCGCGCCGTAAAAAAATCAGCTCAGAATGAAAAATCCCTGAGTGACAAATCCAAGGCAGAGGAAGCCTCCCGCCAAAGGACTGAAAATCTGCTTAGGAATCTGAACGTAAGTCAGACGCTCGTAAAATTGATAGTTGATAATTGATTATTTGTCGCCGCTTCATTTTCCACTTTCATCTTGCTGAAAAAACACTTGCAAAAATCCCGCCCAGCGATTATATTCTATATTAGAGGAATCACAGGCCGGCTGAGGACTGTCAGCGAACATACGGTCATGCCGCAAAAAAAGGAGAAAGCGAAAGATGAAGTCCGCCGCAAATTTTTATATTTCAAACGAAGATTTCAAGGTTCTTGACGATGAGCTGATCGTAAAATACGACAGCACAACTGTTGCGGGGCTTTGGGATCGTGCCGAAAACCTCCGTGCAGATTTGACCGACTCCGGCGAAAGATTCCCGAAACACATCCGAAAATCACTCGCGAAAATCATTCCATACATGGCGGTGTACAAAACGCTACTTGATGATGACCCTTCGGACGCATACGAGCTTGTCGCCGAGCAATCCAAGATGAACGCAATCCGGGACCGTGAGTATTATGTGCAGCAGGCGGAAAAAAATCCGAGGAACGTAATCAAGATTCTCGCCAAGACCATAAAGAGCGATTACAACGAAAAGCTCGGATTTGAAATCAGCTCCGAAGAAATTACGAAGGATTCCTTCCATATAGTTGTGACTGAAAATCCATACGAAGCGTTCTGTGCGGAAAATGGATGTCCTGAGCTTGCCCGTATTTTTTATGACCGCATAAACTATCTGCTTGCGAATCTTCCCGGCCTGATTTTTAAAATGGACGCAAAATTCCTTACTCCGGAAACGTCTCCCGATGCGACTGATGGGCTTGAAAATGAAGCTGAGTCTGACGTTGAGACCGAGGACGATGCCGAATCTGTGGAAACTGAGGGGCAGGATGAAGAAACTCAGCTGGAAGAGTCTCCTAAATCCAGCGAAATAACCATGACTCTGAAACTGCGCTCCATTCCTTCTGAAAAATAATCTCCGTTTTATCCGCAAGAGAAAAAACAAAAAAAATTAAAAAAAATCGAATTTTTTGAATTTTGCTGTTGACAAAAAAAAGCATCGGTGATATATTAAACATCGTCGCGACAAAACGCGGCAGGCTGTTTGACAGTAAAAGGGAAGGAAAGAAGACAAAGGATACGTCGGGGGCCGTTCAGGATCCCGACAAGCCAAACGTTCACAAGAACTGACACACGTCGGTACTGTTTATGTACCGACCCGAGACCTGTCCGAGGGGGCAGGCAATTCCATTGGATGGAGCGGGTAGACTGGAAATGATCTTTAGCCCTTCGGGGCTTGAGAATACATCATGGAGAGTTCGATCCTGGCTCAGAACGAACGCTGGCGGCGCGTCTTAAGCATGCAAGTCGAGCGGGA
>JAEEGL010915816.1_pt1 | contig 15598 bp, 11 predicted proteins | sample 9134231 | NCBI WGS metagenome assembly JAEEGL01 (sample SAMN16246548, study PRJNA631951) | gut metagenome | biome: gut microbiome; feature: rumen; material: fiber-attached | host: Bos | place: Iran: Karaj | collected 2018-10
GCGGTAAAAGTTCTCCCCTGCTTTAGTAAGCATCACATAATGATGGTTTCGCAGAAAAAGCTGAAACCCTATGTCTTCTTCCATTTTTGCGATGTATTTGCTGACAGATTGCTGAGTCATATACATGATTTTTGCGGTCTCCGTAAAGCTAAGCGTCTCAGCAACGGTCAGGAAACAGCGGATTGACGTCTCATTGAGCATATCATATCCCCCTCTTTGGAAACATTATATCATAAACGAGGAGCGGTTACAACCAACCGTATAAAACATACAACCAATAAAAACACAGCACGGAAAACCGCGCTGTGTTTTGTAACTATTAGGTTGATGACTTCTTTATAAACGCGCCCATTATAATGAACAAACAACTGACTGCTATTCCGATAAAAAGCGGGTCGAACGGCAGTGCTATAAGATTACCTATCAGAACAGCCACCGGACCTGTGATAATAGCTGCCACGGCCATCTTGTGGCTGACTTTACCTGGGAAGAATAATGCGGCAATAAGCGGTGCAAAAACAACGGCAGCCCTTAATCCCATAGACATAAAAGCAAAGCCAAGGATCATGTCGCCGAGTGGACCACAGGAAAGAATGCATGATAACGCAAGAATTACAATCATCCAGGTGCGGCCGAGCATTCGCTGTTTCTCAGGCCCGTCGAAACGGTGGGTAAGACGATTCACAATATCTTCATTAAGTATAAAGGAGATACCTAGCGCAAGGCCAGCACCAGTTCCCACCACAGCAACAAATAGCGTACCAAGCACAATACCGCTTAATGCAGGAGGCATATACTCCGTAACGAAGCTGGTTAGTGCTGTTTTCGCCACGATACCGGGATGCGTTGCCCGCATAAACAGTCCAACGAGGATTCCACCGATACCTATAGGTGGAATCAGAAATGTGGATACCAACGCACCTGCACGGGCAGCACCATCAGATTTTGCGGAAAGCACAGCCTGTGCATAGGTCTGCGTGGTCAGCACACCCAGCAAAAGCGATACGCCGGCACCAAGATCCTTGCCGATTCCTCTGGCAAACAGACTGAAGAAATGCACACCATCAGGGTTATCAATAGATTGTACCAGAATTGGAAAACCACTAAATCCACCGGAAAGCTTGAGGGCAAGAATGCCACTGCCAATCATAGCAATATACAGGAGTGCAAGTTTAAGAATGCCAACCATTCCCGCGCCTTTTGTACCACCAATCACAACATAGGCAATCATGAAAAGTGTTGTAATAATCAATTCCGGGATTAGGCCGAGGTTCGGGAAAAGAACCGTTAGAACGGCAGAAGCGGCAATCATCTGGGAGATGATATTGATAAAGGTACCAACTGCGCTGAGAACTGAAGCAAGGACACCAGCTGTACTGCCGAATTCCTTGTTAATCATTCCTACCAACGTATGAGCGCCATTATGGCGAAGTGGGCCGGAAAAGAGGAGTCCAAGTACGAGGCAGGATATTCCTCCGCCAAGCGTAAACCACCAGGCAGACATACCGAAGTTGTAGGCAAGTTGTGCTGTACCAACAGTAGATGATCCGCCGACCAGTGTGCCCATAATGATACCTGCGACTACCGCGCCGCCATTCTTTCGTCCAACGGTTTTTCTACTCATGCCGGAAAAGACGCTTAAGCCCAGGATCAGCAGAATCGTAAGAATCAATCCGGCAAGTTGAAATGGGTTCATGTGTTATTCACACCTCAGAAAGCAGGATCAAACGGGATCCTCCAAGAATTTTTTCTCCAGGCGGAAGACTTCAAAAAGCTGCTTATCACGCTTGGACTTCAGGGCTTCGATATCGACACCATCATAGTCATAGAATCCTTTTCCGGACTTGATGCCAAGGTTTCCAGCGTCCACAAGCGCTTCCAGAGTTTTGGGCATTTCATCCCCGTTCTCCGGCATGGTGTAGGACTTGTTGCGGTAATTGTTTGCCGTCATATCAAGGCCACCGAAATCAGCGCGTTTACACAGGCCCAGCACGCAGGCTCTGGGAATGAAACTTGCTTTAGCTGCCAGGTCAATGGCTTCTGCATCACAGTAGCCATTGTCCAGGAGATAAAAGACCTCGCGGTTGAGGCACTGTTGCAAGCGGTTGACAATATAGCCCTTCACGAATTTCTTCATGAGAACGGCTGTTTTTCCGCATTTCTTAAGAAGAGCAAGCGCAATGTCAGCGTATTCCTGCGGCGCCTGCTCGCTTTTAACAACTTCTACAAGAGGAATGAGCTGAGGCGGTGCATACCAGTGGCAGATAATCTGTTGAGGAAGGAGCTTCTCAGGAACAACTTCAAATATATTCATAGCCGAAGTATTGGAAGCAATAATTACATCCGAAGGAACACAAGCTGCCAGCTCCTCATACAGGGCTACCTTAGCATCACGGTTCTCAACGATTGTTTCCTGAATAAAGTCCGCACCAGCTACAGCTTCTTCTACAGTCAGGGCAAAGCCGATGCGATCATAGATTGTATCCACTTCGGAAGCGGCGATTTCGCCCTCTTCGGCGAAGGTCTCAAGCTGGGTGCGCAAAGCGGCTTTTGCCTTTTCCCTGGTTTTCTCGGAACGAGTCCACATTGTAACTGAGTAGCCACCCATGGCATAGGTCTGGGCAATCCCCGGCCCCATGGTACCAGCACCCAATACAGCGATTTTTTTAATATCAGCAAGCGTTTTCATAAATGTCCAGCCTTCCTTTTTGCATTTCAGAGTGATGCAAGCCGGAACATAAGGCTCCGGCTTGCATCTTTACAGAGTCAGAATAGAATTAGAAGGAACCCTCTTCCCAGGCAACCAGACGGACGAATCCGCCGTCAGCCATCTCGCAGCGGAACGGGAATGCAGCAATAATCATGCGCTTTCCGGTAACCTCATCGATATCGCCGCCGGCATTTTCAACGGTGCAGACGCCATGCTGCATGTAAATACGATGGCAGGGCTCATAGTCCGGGAACAGCTCGGATGCAGGAGTACCACCAGAAGCTGCCTTATAGGCCTTGTCCAGCCAGGGCATCTGCTCAGCAAGAGGATCATGCCACAGGGGGGCATCTGTTGCGCCCCAGGTTCCTGAAATACCCTTGATGTGCTTCACATCCGTGAGGTAGTGTGCCAGTTCAGGGCCTTCACCAGGATAATAGTTGTAGTACTTGTCGTTGTTCTGTCTCCAGTAGTGATGGAAGCCGGTGTTAATGATAACCCAGTCGTTCTCGCGGATTTCAAGACCGTCTTTAGCACAGGCAGCTTCTACCTCTTCTGGGGTAATGATATGCCAGATGGAAGGATCCATTTTTGCGGGGTCTCCTTCAGCAGCATTCCATTTTGCCTCAAACTCGTCCTTAAGGTAGCGCATATCAACAATAATGCCGGTACCAATAGCACGGCACAGCGGAATCTCTGCCAGCGTGTAGCCGTTGCGCTCCCGGTCGACCTCTTCTTCATGGAGCACATGGTTGGGAGCATCCATGTGAGTACCTGCATGAAGTGTGCCGGTATAGGTCATAGTCCGCTTGTGGAACCGTCCCAGGTACTGACCACGAGGGAACTGAAGATCAGTCCGTGCGCCGGGGAAGGGCCACAGGGGGGTGTCAACGCCCCAAGGCATGCTAAGATCATAAATCTTAGTCATCTTGGAGTCATCAAGATACTGGGTGCATTTTTCTTTGGGCATGTAAGCCATAGTAAATACCTCCTGTTTTATATAGTCGATGTTAAAAAAACTCGCTTACTTATAGATTACACCTTGGAATGGTTCTAAAGTCAATAGGGCTTTGCATTTTTCTTTAATATTTGTTATAATGATGCTGCAGGTTGCTTAAGTGTTTCAGACAACCGAGCATCATCAGAAAGGTAGGCGTCCGTTTTGAAGTATAAAATCGGAGATGTGGCGAAGATTCTCGGCATTTCCCCGGATCTTCTCCGCTATTATGAGAAGAAGGGCGTCGTAAAACCGGTCAAGGACCGAAACAATGACTACAGGTATTATGAACCATGGGATATAAATTTCCTGATCGATTGTCTCTGGTACAAGAATTTCGGCTTTGGAATTGAGCAGGTAGCGACCATCGTTTCAAAGAGCAGTTATGATGACATAGTTTCTATGATGGAGGATAAAGACGCAGAAATCGAAGCATCTATACGGTGGCAGGAGTTGCTGTTACGCAGAATGCGACAGTATCTTCAGAACATTCGGACGGCCAGAGAATACCTTGGAAAGTGTGATCTGGCTTATTCCCCGGAGATCGTCCGTTATCTCAACCGTTTCAATTACTCCTTTGACAACAGCAAGGAGCTTCAGTCGCTCTCCGGCCAGTGGCTTCAATATATGCCGTTGGTTTACAGGTGCTTTGATATCGACCAATCAGACCTTCAGAATCAGAAAGATAACTTCGCGTGGGGGCTGTCTTTGACCATGGATTATGTCAGAGAACTGAACATCCCGATCCATCCTCCTGCCGTGCATATTCCTTCTGAGCCCAGTGTTCACTCCGTATTTACCAGTTCAGGGAAAAACTCTTTTTCTCCTCGTCACCTAGAATACCTGTTGGACTATGTGAAGGAGAATGGTCTAACTATTACAGGAAACGCCCATGGAAACCTGATCTGTTCTGTGCTGGAAAATGGGAAACTCACCGGATATTTTGAGGTTTGGCTTCCCATTGAGCCAAAGAAGGGAATGGAGTTTTCCGCTGAGGTTCAGAACATAAAACATGACACTTGAGGAGAATCGTATTATGATTAGCGCAAAAGAATACTTTGAAGAATACCTTACATGGAAGCACAGAGAATCATCCCTTCGATCCGCACCATACACATATGAGTCTTATTCCAAACTCCAGCTGGAAGAACTGATACCTGAAGCCGAAGCAGGAAACCCTGGCGCTCAGCAGGAGCTCGGCGAACGATATCTGTTTGGCCTCAGTAATTTACGTTCGGATCCCCAACAGGCGATCACCTGGTTTGAGAAGGCAGCTGAGGCGGGACACCCCGATGCTATGCATATGCTTGCAGATATCCACCGTACAGATGATTTTGGCCTTCTGGACTATGACAAGTATTTTGAGCTCTTGGTTCCAGCCGCACAAAGCGGTTGCTGGAAAGCCATGTTCAACTATTCCTGTGCTCTATACAAAGGAAAGGATGCTTACGATGGCCATGGGCCGGAATCAGACAAAGCAGAAGCGCTGACCTGGTCCAGCCGTTGTGCTGTCATGACCACCAATCTTCTGGAGTTGTTCTTCCAGAACAACTGTTCTAATGATTTTACTGAATACCTGGATGGGGTGTTTGCACTGTTTGTACAGTCTGTATGCGTTTCCGCACGGCAGGTTATCCGCGGCGACGGTGTTCCCAAGAATCCCAAGATGGCTAAGCGGCTGCTCACAGATGCGCAAAAGTTTTACCGGCACTATTTTGATGCCGGATGCAGTGATTTTGAAACATTACTCTCTCACTGTGATAGCTAACATATAAACATATAAAAGAATCCGGCTCATTTAAGAGCCGGATTCTTTTTATGCTACATGAAGGACTTGGATAAGGAAAATCCAGGTAAGTCCGTAATAGACCACCACTGCAACCAGGTCATTCACAGTTGTGATCAGCGGCCCTGAAGCAACGGCCGGGTCAATGTGTATAGCTTTGAAAAACATAGGAATGACAGTTCCAAACAAACCGGAGACCATCATAGCAAGAATTAAGGAAAAACCGATGCATCCGGACATGGCAAATGCCATAGAGGGAATAACGCTTTTTGCAGTCATGAGATAAAGACCGACAAGGCCAAAAGACAATAAGCCCAGAAGCAGTCCGTTTAGAAGCGCAACTTGCATCTCGCGAGGGACAAGCCTAATCCTATCCCTTATGGGAATTGTCTCATCGGTTAGGACGCGTATTGTAACTGCCAGGGACTGAGTTCCTACGTTACCTGCCATATCTAAGATAAGTGACTGAAAAGCGATAATCAAAGGAAGCTGGGCTACTACACCTTCAAAAAGGCCAACAACACTGGATACGATTAAGCCAAGAGCAAGCAGGATCAGAAGCCAGGGAAGACGCTTTTTAACGCTCTCCCCTACTGACTCCCTTAAATCATTCTGAGCTGTCAGACCAGCCAGTCGAGCATAGTCTTCATCCATCTCAGCATCAGACATCTCCATTAGGCTTTGAGCAGTTAAAATGCCGAGTACACGATTCTGGTGATCCAAAACAGGTATAGAGTCCTCAGAATAATCTTTCAGCGTTTCGATGCAATCTTCCACGAGTTCCTGCGCGTAGACATAGGGAAAAGAAGTGATTGTCAGATCCTCAATAGCCGTTTCATCTCTGGCAGTAATCAGATCTCTTAAAGGTACGGCTCCATAAAAAGTACCACCATCATCCAGGACATAGATCGTGGAAATATTATCAGTGTCCCTTGCCTGAACAGCTAAGGATGCCATAGTTTCTTTGGCTGTGGATTTCAAAGGCATCTCAATGAAATCCGTGGTCATTTTGCTTCCTATCTCATCTTCGTCAAAGGAAGCTACCAACGCGATGTCTTTTCTTGTTTCAGTATCCAGAAGATCCAGAATAACATCACGCTTTTCCCTGCTGAGATTTCGGAGTAACGGAACTGCATCATCCGGCTCCATCCGAGAAACGACCTCCACAGCGCGGCGAACATCCAGTTCGGCAAGCAACGCTGCAGCGTCCTCCTCCTCATCCAAATAAGAAATAATATCTGAGAGAACGCCAGGATCAAGAACTCGGCACAGCTTTTTCCGTTCTGCTTCCCGAAGCTCAGGAAGAACTGCGGCTATATCATTTTCGTGATAGTCCTCAAGTTTCTCCCGAAGCGCAAGTGGAGATGATCCTCCGCGTATTATTTTGAGGATCTCTTCCGCATGCTCATTCAATTGGGAACGTGTCATTTCCATTGTTTTCATCATACATAGAACCTCCTTGCTTGCGCAGTGCGCGCAGATTGGGAGGAGTATGCATCTGAAAATGGCGTAAAAAAACGCCGCTGAATCCCATTGGATACGCAGATGCACACTCCTTAGCGGCTCGTGTATGGGAAAATCAGGGCGATGGTATTATACAATATGGTCAGGGCACACAAAATGGACCCAAACAGGCATACCGATCTCCCATATTCGCCCATGACTGTCACAGCCGTCCATTCTGTTCACCTCACTATAGATAAAAATTATGGATAATTCCACACAAATCATTATGTCACGATTACAGCAAAAATTCAACCCCGAAACAGAAAAAACCGACGGATTTTTCATCCGTCGGTTTTGCAGATCTTTCTTACGAATGCTCCTTGTTTTCAGCGCCTCTCCGTTTTTGGGCGTTTGCAAGCATGAGCTTGATACGGTTTTCTTGATTGATCTTAGTGGCGCCAGGATCATAATCAATAGCAACAATATTTGAATCTGGATAGTCTTCTTTAAGGCGCCGAATCATGCCTTTCCCTACAATGTGATTCGGAAGGCAGCCAAAGGGCTGTGTACATACAATGTTTGGAACGCCAGAATGGATTAATTCAAGCATTTCAGCTGTCAGAAGCCATCCTTCTCCCATTTTGTTTCCATCGCCCAAATATCCCTGAATCATACTGTGAAGATCGTTGAAATCCCCCGGCGCGCGGAAACGTTTGGAGCGGTTTAGCGCATCAATCATAGCGTGCTGATACTTCATCAGATACTTCTCCAAGAACCGGCATAGCTTCTGCTTGGCCCAAAGACCGCCGTATAGATCCACATCCACGTCCCGATTATATACCTTGAAGATAATAAAATCCATTAAGCCCGGTATCACCGGCTCTACACCCTCACTCAGAAGAAAGTTAGCAAGGTTGTTATTTCCAAGTGGTGAATACTTGACATATATCTCACCAACAACGCCAACGCGGACCTTGTCTCTTCCTTCCACCGGAACTGTTTTAAACTTTTCTATGATGTAGTCAAAGTTCCGTACCATGCTCTTGAAGGTCATGCCGCGCCCGGCGCGCATCTCAGAAATCAGGTATTCCCTGCACTCGTCCAGGCAACGATCAGTATCACCGGGATTCGCCTCATAAGGACGGACCTGCCATCCAACATTCATCATCAAATCGCCGTAGATGATTGCGAATGCGGCTTTTCGCAGAATCGGAATAGTAAGCTTAAAGCCCGGATTCTTCTCCAACCCGGAGAGGTTCAGGGAGATTACGGGGACATATTCCAGCCCTGCGCGCGCCAGTGCTTTGCGGAGCAGATACAAATAGTTGGATGCGCGGCATCCTCCTCCGGTCTGGGTGATAAAGAGTGCAACTTTATGAGGGTCATATCCGCCCCGGTGAATCGCGTCGATCAGTTGGCCGATGACAAGAATCGCTGGAACACAGGCATCGTTATGAACATACTTCTGTCCTTCTTCCAGAATCGTATGACCGGAAGTATTAAGCATCTCCACATTATATCCTGCCTCCCGGAGAATGCTTACCAACATGGCAAAGTGATCCGGCAGCATTTGTGGTGCCAGAATAGTATAGTCTTTTGCCATTTCCTTTGTGAATAGAAGGCGGCCGTTTTTGTCATATACAAGCTTTGCCATACTCAGGCCTCCTTCCTGGCGTCCATCGCGGCCATCAGAGAGCGGATCCGGATCTTGATGGCACCCAGATTGGATATATCGTCAATTTTCAACTGGGTATAGAGCTTCCCGTTGGATTCCAAAATAGTGCGAAGCTCATCTGTCGTGATGGCATCGGTACCACAACCGAAAGAAACCAACTGCACAAGCTGCATGTCCTTCTGTGAGGCAATATAACGTGCTGCATTGTACATCCGGCTCTGGAAGGTCCACTGATTTAGAACTGTCCTGGGTTCATAACCCATACGATAGCTCAGGCAGTCCTCTGTAACAAGTACGAAGCCAAAGGAAGTAATCAGCTCGTTAATACCATGGTTTATCTCCGGGTCGATATGATATGGACGGCCGGCCACCACCAGGATGGAGCGCCCCTCCTCCCTGGCTTTTCTGATATACTCATCGCCGGTCCTGTGGACATCCTCTACGTATGCATCATAGCCCTCATAGGCCGCTTTAACAGCTTCAACTGTCTCTTTTTTCGGCACTCCGAATTCCTCTAAAAACAGATCAGAAAGCCGCTTGGCGCAGTCCTTGCGCCGCCAGAGGCCCACATAGGGATTCAGGAATCTTACCCGTTGCAGTGAGGGAAGATTTGCGGCAAGCAGTTCCGGATAGTAAGCCACAACAGGGCAGTTGTAGTGGTTGTCTCCTATGCCCTCATCGTTGTTGTAGGACATGCAGGGGTACCAGATGGCATCTACGCCGTCTTCTACAAGTGCTTCTACGTGACCATGGAGCAGCTTGGCTGGATAGCATACAGTATCAGAAGGGATTGTCTTTTGCCCTTTGAGGTAAATTCCACGGGAGGATTCTGGTGAGAGCACCACCTCGAAGTTCAGCCTAGTAAACAGCGCAAACCAGAATGGCAGGTTCTCATACATATTCAGGCCAAATGGTATGCCGATGCGGCCACGGGAGCCGTCACCCGCTCCCCTGCCATTCATGGCTCGGAGCTTTTGGTACTTGTAATTAACCATATCCGGCAGGGAGATCTTCTTTTTGCCCAGCGGCTTAGAGCAACGATTGCCGGAAATAAACCTTCTTCCGCCGTCGAACAGATTGATTGTCAAAGAACAGTGGTTGGTGCAACCATGGCAGGTAGAAGGATTGGCCTTATGGGTAAAGGATTGTAGTTCTTCCTCTGTCAAAAGTCCGGATTTCTCATAACCCAAATCCATAGCATAAAGGGCAGCACCGTATGCGCCCATAAGTCCAGCGATAGTAGGCCGGGTCACATTCCGCCCCAATTCCAGTTCAAAAGCCCGAAGCACGGCATCGTTCAGGAATGTACCGCCCTGCACAACAATGTTCTTTCCAAGATCATCGGCTGAAGTTGCACGGATAACCTTATAGACTGCGTTCTTCACAATGGATATTGAGAGGCCTGCAGAGATATCCTCCACTGTTGCACCATCCTTCTGAGCCTGTTTAACAGAAGAATTCATAAATACAGTGCAGCGAGAGCCAAGATTCACAGGATGCTGAGCCATCAGCCCCATTTTTGAGAAGTCAGCAATGGAATAGCCTAACGCCTTGGCAAAAGTCTCAATAAAGCTGCCACAGCCAGAGGAGCAAGCCTCGTTAAGCATAATGGAATCCACGGCGTTGTTCCTTATCTTAAAGCACTTCATGTCCTGTCCGCCGATATCAATGATGAAATCAACGCCCGGAGAAAAATGGGAAGCAGCCCGGAAATGCGCCACCGTCTCCACCAGTCCGGCATCCACCCGGAACGCTGAGGAGATCAGGTCTTCACCATAGCCGGTAACTGCACTGCCTGCAATGGTAATACGTTCACCGCACAGGCGGTATATCTCATGCAGCTGTTCCAGTATTACAGAGACAGGGTTGCCCCGGTTGGAGCTGTAATAAGTATAGAGAAGTCCGCCGTCCGGAGCTACCAGACAAAGCTTTGTTGTAGTGGAACCGGCGTCGATTCCCAGATAGGCTTTTCCGGAGTAAGAATCAATGTCAACCTTTGGAGGCTTCTTGGCATTGTGTCGTGCAAGGAACTGATCATATTCTTTCTGAGAAGCAAAGAGCGGTTCCGTGGTCTGTGTATTGCCGCGGTCTTCCACTGAGCGCTGGATTCGCTCCAGAATATCCTCATATTGCTCAGGCTCGTAGCCCTCCGCGCACAGTCCTGCGCCAATAGCTGCAAAACAATCGCCATTTTCAGGGAAAACGGCGTGTTCATCGTCAAGTTCCAGGGTTTCCTGGAAACGGTTCCGCAGCCCCTTGAGGAAGTGCAGCGGGCCACCCAGAAAAACGACCTTTCCGGTAATATCACGTCCCTGGGCCAGTCCCGCAACAGTCTGATCCACTACAGCCTGGAATATGGATGCAGCCACGTCTTCCTTGCGAGCTCCCTGATTCAAAATCGGCTGAATATCAGATTTTGCAAACACGCCGCAACGGGATGCGATGGGATAGATTTTCTCATATCCGAGACTCAGCTGATCCAGTTCGTCTGCTGTTACTCCTACCAGCGTTGCCATCTGATCGATAAAGGCGCCCGTGCCTCCTGCGCAGGAGCCGTTCATCCTTTCTTCCAACGCGCCGCCAAAGAAAATGATCTTGGCATCCTCTCCGCCTAGTTCGATCACAGCGTCTGTATCGGGGATATACTTCTCTACGGCCTCTGCAGTAGCAAAGACCTCCTGCACAAAATTCACATTAGCGCTTTTTGCCATTCCCAGTCCCGCGGATCCGGTAATCACAGCACGGACCTTCTGACCCTTCAAAAGTTCCTCCGTGCGTTGAAGCAGTTCGCAGGTCTTTTCCCGGACCATGGAAAAATGCCGCTCATAGGAACGGTACAACAGATCATTTTTCTCGCTTAGAACGACAACTTTTACGGTTGTAGACCCAACATCAATTCCGATTTTCAGACTCATGTATATTCACCTTGTATATGATTATTTTAGAATTCACCTGATGCAAACATTACCGCAGACAGAGCGCACAACGGCGCTGTTTCACATCGCAGAATACGGCTTCCAAGCGTACAGATATGAAGGCCTGCATCATCCGCAAGTTTCACCTCTTCTGAGGAAAAACCGCCTTCAGGGCCTGTCATAAGAGAAATCGAGGAGTAACTGCTTCTAAGTGTGTCTGAAAGCGTTAGGCTTCGTTCATTTTCGTAAAACAGGATCGAAAGATCTGCTTCAGACGCTCTGGAGACAGCTTGCTCAAAAGAATCCGCAGCCAGAACATCCGGAACCTTTCCCCGGCCCGATTGTTCAGCAGCGGAAAAAGCAATCTTTTTCCATCTGATGAGCTTCTTTTCTATCGTCTTTTCATCGTTTCTTACAACACATCTAACGCTAGGAAACAGTACGATCTCATTGGCACCGAGTTCCGTGGCCTTCTGTATAACATGTTCTACTTTATCTCCTTTAGCAAAGGCCATATAAACAGATGCGGATATAACAGCTTCCGTTTTTGAAGGTAATGTCTCTTCGATTGCTAAAGTAAACTGGTTTGAACTGATGTCCAGAATTCGGCAGGTATAATCCGTCCCGGATCCATCACACAGGGTTACGATATCTCCGGATCTGAGACGCAAAACTTTGGCATGAGCAGCCTGTGCTCCGGTCAGGACAGCAAATTTCGGCCCGATCTGATCAGGAGCCAGAAAAAAGCGAGGCAAGCAAATCCCCCCTGCTTACGAATCTATTTCACAACATATGACGGTATTCTATCAGAAATCAACAGAATATGCAACGCCTAATCCTTTTCGGTTCCCGAAAAAAAGCAAAAATCCGGTTGACAAAACGGAATGCTGTGCTATAATAATCAAGCTGATATTTGCGGATGTGCTGGAATAGGTAGACTGGCCAGCTTGAGGTGCTGGTGCCTGAATGGGCGTGCGGGTTCGAGTCCCGCCATCCGCACCATAACCGGATCGATAATTGATACAAAGCGTCAGTTATCGGTCCGCTTATTTTATATTCTTATTAATACAAAACAAACGCTTTCGCAGACAGGAGGCGAAATATGGATCAATTTGAAATACCAACAAGAAAACTTGTTATTCGCATTGTCCTTCGCTTCTTCCTGATTATTGTGCTTCTCCTGTTTATTATCCTGTTTCTGCCACCTCTGCTCAACCTGTTCTTTCCATTTGTTCTTGCGTTACTGGTTGCTTCTATCCTTGCGCCACTCGTAAGTAAATTTACAAAAAAGAAGAATGGGACATTCTGGCATTTTTGGTCCATGCTTTTTGTAATACTATTAATACTTATTGTTACAGGGTTAATTGTTGGTTTGGGTTATTATCTGTTTTCCCAGATCAGCGAGCTTTATGGTAGTTGGGAAAACATTCAGGCGGCATCTAACAATCTGGTCAATTCTATCTCTGAATTCCTCGAGAAAAGCCAGCTTGCTGGCGGCACTTATCTGGAGCAGTATGCTGTAAGCCTCGTTGAGCAGATCCTGAATTGGTTTACTACAAAAGTTTCCACTTGGATTCCCACCCTGATTTCCAGTGTCGGCAATATGGCTTCCGGTGTTGCGAGCTTTCTTATTTCCCTGCTTTTCTTCATCGTTGGCGCGTATTTTATGACTGCGGATTATCCACGGCTTCGTGATAGAATCAGCAGCTGGGTTCCCGAGATCATTCGCCCTCACATGCACCATATCAAGTCTTCTATGGGAACAGCGACTTTCGGATATCTAAAAGCGCAATTGATTCTCTCAGGGATTGTAACACTTATTATCTTCTTTACCCTTTCTGTTATGGGGCAGAAATATGCACTGATTATTGCGATTCTCTGCGGTATCATTGATGTAATACCGTTCTTTGGAAGCGGAACAGTGCTTGTTCCGTGGGCGGTCGTGGAAATCTTCCTTGGAAACTATACTAAATTTCTTTGGCTTGTAATACTTGCATTTGTCCTTTTTGTATTCCGCAAATTAGCGGAACCTAAGGTTGTTGGGAATCAGACTGGACTTCCGCCCATTGTTTCTTTAATGAGCATTTATGTGGGTATGAAACTCGGCGGTGTCCTTGGGATGATCCTTACTCCGATTATCTGTATGATCGTATTAAGCCTCTATGGCGTAGGATTCTTTGATCCGACGATTACCGATTTTAAACTGCTATTCTCACGAATTATGAGCTATTCTGCAATCAAGAAAGAAGAAGACAAGCATGACACAAACGGCTGAGAGACCAGATGTCTCCCAGCCGTTATGCTTTTATCTGTAATCATAAGCGTATTCATGGATGAACGTTTGTAATTCCGCCTGGCTCATTAATCGTATTGTTTTTCCATTCTGCTGTATCAGGCCTTTGGTTTCCAGCTTTTCAATGGACCTGTAGAGCGATGCTCTTCCAAGATTCAACTGATGGCTGAGGTCAGTCATGGAGCAGATGATTGTCCCATCCTCAGTGCATTGAGTTGAAAGGAAAACAGCAAGCCTCAATACCGCAGGCCCGGCACTTAGGGCAAACAGTCTTTCATGCAGCATGCATATTGTATCCGACAGATATCGTATATAGTTTTCCATGATAGCGTTACTGCGTTCAATTGCCCAACGCAATGTCTTTCCAGAAATATAAAATACTTCTGCCTGACTTTCAACGAAAAGGCTGAGCATCATATTTCCCTTATGGGAAAAAACGTCGGTAGCACCAAAGCACTCCCCTGCTCGCAGAGTCTGGAGTTTTATCCCTGCCCCGTTGCTCGATTTACGTTTCAGGCAGAGAGCACCACTGAGAACGATTCCAAGAGCATCGTTTATATCTGCATCAGAGATTTCTGCTCCTCTGGCATATTTCCTTCTGACACATTCGGAGCCAAATATAATTCTCCGTACAACAATCTCGTCCACATCCACAAATAAAAAGGACTGGTTGATTAGTTCCAGCTTTTGTTTTGAAAGTGTTCCAGCCACACAGTCACGCCCTTTTGTCTCGTATGATACACTTTGCTGTTTAATTAATATAGTTAACTCTATGTAAAATGTCAATGCCTTTTTTCTGTGTTTTTTTCTATGTTTGACAATTCCAATCAAGTCGCACCTGTGATATACTGTTGTTGCAAGCTGGTTTTCTAGATAAACCATAAGGAGTGGAAAGCTATGGCTGATTATGACAGCAGTTATAACTATAAACAAGCCCGTGCACTCGGTCGCCATTTCTTGTCGGAGCATAGTGCTTCTGATACTAAGGGATATCTGTATATTTTGGATGAGTTGATTGAAAATGTTTCTATTACCGGTGAAATCAACCTTGGAACCTGTGAAATACCCATAAATAAAATTATCGGAACCAGGACATCCGCAAGGAGCAATGCCTTCGCAGGGAATTTTATGCCTTTGCTTCCAGAAAATACAGAATTCGGTGCCAAGTGGATGAAACTGTACAATTCTCATATTTCTGAAGGCATACGGGAACCGATAAAGGTATACGAATATATAAACCGCTATTTTGTTCAGGAAGGAAACAAACGAGTCAGCGTTTTAAAATACCTTGGAGCTGTAGGTATAGAAGCTAAAGTAACTCGTCTTATTCCAAAGCGGGATGAGAATAATAAGACAGTTTCTATATACTATGAATTTCTGGATTTTGACAGAAAAGCAACTTTTGATAATCTATGGTTCAGCTATCGCGGAAGCTTTACAAGGCTTGTAAGTCTCGTTCAGGCCTGGCAGCTGGAACATCCTGAAGAAACTGCCTCCACGGCAGAGCTGATCAACTCAAATTTCAAATCATTCCGCGTCTGTTACAGAGACGCTGGATTTCATTCGATCCCAATTACATCCGGTGATGCATTTCTTGAATATCTGACGATCTATGGCTTTCAGCCTGCTATATCTCTGAGCGACATGAGAGAGCAGGTTAAGAGCTGTGAATCCCAATTCAAGCTGGTTTCTGTTAAGGATCCCAATACGGTACACATCGCTGAGATGATTACTGATTCAGAAAAGACACCGTTATCTTTCTTCTCAAAAAAACCGAGC
>JAEEGL013300366.1_pt1 | contig 15598 bp, 10 predicted proteins | sample 9134231 | NCBI WGS metagenome assembly JAEEGL01 (sample SAMN16246548, study PRJNA631951) | gut metagenome | biome: gut microbiome; feature: rumen; material: fiber-attached | host: Bos | place: Iran: Karaj | collected 2018-10
GGGTCATGGCGACAAAAACCAGTCTTCTCTCTTCTTCCATTCCCTCAATCGTTCTTACTTTTCTGGAGGGAAACACTCCTTCATTCATTCCGCAGAGAAATACATAAGGAAACTCCAGACCTTTTGCTGCATGCACGGTCATGAGCTTTACTTTATCACCCGGTTCTTCCTTGTCACTGTTTGTAAACAAGGCGATGTGCGCCAGATAATGAATAATCGTCGCTTCTTCCCCACACGTTGTCTCGTATTCATATACAGACTGTTTCAATTCGGCAAGATTATCCAGCCTCTCCTGACTTCCCTCAGTACGCATCATCGCTTCATATCCGCTCTCGTCAAGAATTGCCGAAAGAACTTCGGAGACCGGACGCCCTTCATAGCTCTGCCCGAAGGATTCAATCAGCCTGACAAAAGACGCCGCTTTTGTTCCTTTAAAAATCTCATGATCCAGATTTCTTGTCAGCGCTTCATATAACGTGCAATTGTTCAAAGCAGCATATTCTTCCAAAAATTTCAAACGTCGCTGGCCGATATTCCTCTTCGGGACATTAGCAATCCGTCTGAAAGACAGATCGTCCCGATATACGATCATTCGAAGATAGCTCAGAGCGTCTTTGATCTCCATGCGCATGAAAAACTGCACTCCGCTGTAAATCGTATACGGAATCTTCTTTTTCAGAAGAACTTCTTCGATCTGACGGGTCAGATAATGAGCCCTGTACAGGATCGTCATATCTCTGTATTCTGTTCCTTTGTCATGAAGCTCTTTGATTTGTTTTGCAATCCATTTAGCTTCCTCCTCGGAACTTGCCGCATGATGGCAAAGAACCGTTTCCCCGTCAGGAAGCGTTGGAATCAGGTCTTTTTTGATCCGGTTTTTATTTCTGGAAATCAAAGAGTTCGCCGCAGCAAGAATCTGCGGGGTTGACCGGTAATTCTGATTCATCATGACCGTATGTGTGGGAACGAAATGACTGTCAAACTCATTCAGATATTTCACATTTGCCCCGCGCCAGGTATAAACTGTCTGATCCGGATCTCCGACGATGAACAGATTTTTATGATATCCGCATAAAACGCTCATCAGCTCATACTGGATGGAATCGATATCCTGGAACTCATCAATCATGATATATTCCAGTCTCTTCTGCCATTTTTCCCGAATATCCGGATGCTCCTTAAAGATATAAAGCGTGAATTTAATCAAATCGTTATAGTCAAGACCAAAACACTTTTTCTGCTGATACAGATATCCGTAGAAAAGGATCTCATCCCGGTCCTGTGCCGCAAGATATTTTTCACGCAAGCTGTCCAGCGATAATGTTATAAGATCCAGATAATACTCCGGTTTCCGGAACAGTTTCTGCATCTCAAACATGTCTCTGGCTGCAGAAAATGTCATATCCCTCAATGTCAGGCCCCGCTCTTCATAGATCATTTTGAGCATATCGTCAATATCGGAATTGTCCAGAACCAGAAAGCTCTTGGGATAACCGACCGCATGACTGTCTTCCTGCAGAATCGACACACAGAATCCGTGAAACGTGTTGATATATCCGGTATCATTGTCCCCTGTCAGAGCATGGATCCTCTGTCTCATTTCATTCGCTGCTTTGTTTGTAAATGTTACACAGAGTATATTTCCGGGAAGAATGCCGAAATCATTCACCAGATAAGCAAACCGATGAGAGAGAGCCCGCGTTTTTCCGGAGCCGGCTCCTGCGACAACCCGGATAAAACCTTCCGTGCTTGTAACGGCTTCTTTTTGCGCATCATTCAATTTCTCCCAGATCATGCGGTTTCCCCTTTCGCGTTTGCTATATTTTACCATATCAGCACACAAATAACAATATTTTTTTATCGCAGAAGCAAACAGATTGAAAAACGTGCCCGGTTCCTGCCGGAAACCGGGCACATCCTTATAGAACTTATTTCTTTTTTTACAGCATTGATGATCCGCCTGTCACAATCCACGCTGCAAGCGATGCAACCGTCAGCGCTCCGACCCAGACACTGCCTGTCCGGCGATACATGTATGTACAGAGCACGCTGAATACGATGACCTGCGGTACAAACAGAATCATCAGGGACATGAACGGCCCGCCGAAAGTCGATCCGAACAGAACATCCGCGCCCGGTCCTATTCCCAGGAAGAATGGGATATACTCAATCAGGACGATAATCAGGATTCCTCCGACCATCATCAGGGCATTTCTCCACCAGCTTCCTATAAACCCTTTAAATCCCTTCTGATAAGTCGCTTCTGTCCGCATGGAAGCCATGATTTTGGAGTTGTTCAGAAGGAAGAACAATGCGAAAACCGGAATGTAAACAAAGAACTGCCCAAATCTTGCCCATGTGAAGGTTTTGAAGAACGGCCATATGAATCTCAGATCCAATCCATGGAATAGTCCGCAAAGCGCAACGATAATATAGAGTATAGCAAGCAGACAAAGGACGAGCAGGCAGGCACGGAAAAGATGCTTCCAGCCAATCCGGTTCGGCTGTTCGGCTGTTCCGAGTCCCATTCCATAATAACCGTCATACGTTCCCTTCTTTTTTGCTCCCCGTGTTCCAATCAGGGTCGTAATCAGCATGACAAGGATCAAAAGCAGATACCAGCTGATAAAACCGTTGCCGACCGTCATCCGGAAGATACCCTCCGGAAGCGGAAGCAGCCCATGTCCAAGCTGGGTCATAAAGGGGTAAGAGAAACCTGCGATCAGCATCGTGATCAGAACCCCGCGCCACCACGCTCCTTTCGGTTTGATACCTGTCTTCGGCGGAAGCGGCTGTACAATTGCCTCGAAGAACGGAATTGTCAAGAGAAGTTCCATTGCCGGCAGCAATGCAGCGACAGCGCAGAGCATTGCAAGAAGTACCAGCCACTCTTTGATCATCGCGATCTGATTCGTTACCGGAACACTGTTTTTATAGGACAATGCATCCGCGAACCAGTCCAATGCAACAGCAAGACCGTGAGCATGATGTGTAGTCAAGCGGTGATTGGTATACAGCAGTTCCATTCTTCGCGCTGTTCCTTCAGAAAAACTCCCGAAGGTGGTATTCCAGGCAGCATCGTTTACGGATGTGCCCAGGAATTCTGCACGAAGCGGCGTATGCAGAAGTTTGTCATCCACATTCTTTTCATAGTCGCGGAAATAGCTGAATTCGTCCCATTTTGCCTGAAGTAAAAGAACATTATTGAAATGAATTTTGCTGCTGTCATAGGCATCTTTGGTAAACAGTTCACCGCACTGCAATACGGTCGCTTTCGGCTCAATCTCCGTTCCGGAATATGCCGCTGCTACCGACCAGCTGGACCATGTCCCCATCGAATGGCCGGACAATCCCAATCGGGAATTGTCTACAAAAGGAAGACTTGCCAGCCAGGCATATGCTGCAATGCCTCCGCAGGAACTGTCTGTAATTTCATTTCCCTGGTCATCTTTTGTATATCGCTCATCAAAGAAACTGAGATTGGAGAAGTTCATCATCAGCCGGTAACGTGTTGCACCTCCGACAGAAACGAAAGTTCCATTCTCTTTGCTGTCCAGACCGAAATTAACTTTCACCCTCTGGTTCACGTATCCGCGATTGATCAATCCGGGTTCTGAAGAACCGTGTCCGTACTCATCGATGGAAAGAACCACCACTCCGCGCCTTGCAAGTTCAATCGCATATGCCGCGCAGGTCTCTTTATCGTTCTGATATCCATGCAGCAGAAGTACACCGGGCGCTTTGACAGCATCTTTCGGCTTGTAGAGTTTATACGTAATATCACCGACATTGGTATCAATCACGCCTTGTGTGATTTCAACAGTTCCTCCTGCAGTCTGGATCCTGTCCGCGATTGCCATGCAGCAAAAAACTGCCGCCAAAAGCACCGCCAGCAGAATCCCCGCTGTTTTTCTGGTCTTCTTCATTGCCCTCTCCCCCTCATGATCATTTGTTTTTATGTGCTTCCTTCCACTCCTTGATCTGCTGAAGCCGTTCTTTAAAACGGGATTCCAGGCCCTGATCAGTTGGTCGGTAGTACTCTCTCCCGAGCAGTGAATCCGGCAGGCACTGCATGTTCGTCAGTTTATCTTCCGTGTCATGCGCATATTGATATCCCTTTCCGTATCCGAGGTCTTTCATCAGTCTGGTCGGCGCATTCCGGATAACAAGGGGAACAGGTTCAGCGAGCATCTTTGACGCATCTTCCTTTGCGGACATATACGCTACTTCCATCGCATTTGATTTCGGTGCCAGGGAAAGATAGGTAACCGCCTGGGTCAAATGAACAGTACACTCAGGCATTCCGATAAAATGACACGCCTGGTAAGCTGCGACACAAAGTTCAAGAGCCCTTGGATCAGCCAATCCTACATCCTCGCTTGCGAACCTGACAATCCGCCTTGCAACGTACAAAGGATCCTCCCCTGCTTCCAGCATTCTTGCAAGCCAATAAACTGCTGCATCCGGATCGGAATTACGCATTGACTTATGAAGTGCTGATATCAGATTGTAATGCTCCTCTCCGCCCTTATCATAAAGCAGGGATTTTTTAGAAATGCACTGCTCTACAGTTTCTTTTGTGACCGTAATCGTTTCGCCGTCCATTTCTCCGTTGAGAACCACCATTTCCAATGTGGAAAGAGCTGTTCTGGCGTCTCCGTTCGCAAAACCGGCTATCGTTTCAATCAGTTCCTCCGGGATCTGTACTTTCAACGTTCCGAATCCTCTCGGGTCCCTGAGTGCCCGATTCAGCAATTGCGACAGGTCATCCTGAGAAAGCGCCTGCAGTACAAAGACCTTGCATCTGGACAATAAAGCACTGTTCACTTCGAAAGACGGATTTTCTGTTGTCGCGCCGATCAAAATGATGCTTCCCTTTTCTACAAACGGAAGAAACGCATCCTGCTGCGCTTTGTTGAAACGATGAATTTCGTCAATGAACAGAATCGTTTTCTCCCCGAACCGAAGGTTATCTTCCGCTTGCTGCATGACCTGTTTGATTTCCTTTATTCCGCTTGTAACAGCGGAAAAATCGATAAACCGCGCTTTTGTTGAGTTTGCGATGATTCGGGCAAGTGTTGTCTTTCCGACTCCCGGAGGTCCCCAGAAGATCATAGACGAGATTCTGTCGCTCTCGATCAATCTGCGAAGAATTTTTCCTTCTCCGATCAGATGTTTCTGTCCGACAAACTCCTCCAGTGAAACCGGCCTCAGTCTTGCGGCAAGGGGTCTCGAAGTATCGGTATTAAAAAAGGTATACTGTTCCATTTAAACTCCTCAGTCAACACGGGAGGGGACTAGCCCCTCCCCGTAAACAATCCCTCTATTGATCTGTTAATTGGGAACATCCCGGATCAGAATTTCCCACTGTGACCGCCATGTGAAACTCCGGACGATGAAAAATGACTGCTGCTATGTCCTCCGCTGCTTCCGCTCCTTCCGCTGTCCGTACTGCGCAGCGTCTTTGAAACACTGGCGTAAAGGAACAGATCTTCGTGCTCATTGATCTGGAGACTGTCTCTCTTCAGATAATCCGATGCCTGCAGCTGCTTACCGACAGATCTCAGTTTTGCCTTCATGGAACCGGTCACAATCATAGCGACAATCAGTCCGATAAAACATGAGAACAGCAGTCTTGAACCGGACAAAGGCTGAAAAGTCCTTATTACCGGATCCGGACCCGTATGTTTTCTCATGTAATAGTTTTCTGCCAGCTGCTTTGCTTCGCTGCAGAAACTCTGAACTGCTGAAAGCGCAGTATCTCCGGAAAGCTTTTCCGCAACTGTCTGCTCCAAAGCCTTCCGCTCCGTTTCAGCAACGGCACTCGTCATTTCGCCGCCTGTTACACAATAACAAGTGGAACCGGCTCTGTCGATCACCATCACAATCTTGTCGTCATAGATGCTGTGACGATAATCTCCGGAATCGTATGTCGCTTTGACATAATCGGATGCGCTTTGTCCGTTCAAATCAGCGACCGTCAGAACCACAATATCACATCCGGCAACGTGGCTGTAACTTTCGAGCGTTCGTAAAGCTGTTGTTTTCGAGTTTTCATCTGTAAAGAAATTGCCCTGATCGCTGAGATACAGCACACTTCTTCTGTCAGCGGTTTTCAGAACATCCTCACAGCGCGACGCAAAAGCCATAAACGCTTTCAGATAGTTACCGGAAGATAAATAGGGAAGAAATTCATCTTCAATACTGTACAGAACGCTGTCATTAAACCAATCCTGAGCGGCCCCGGCGGTCGAAGTTGCCCAATCACGTTCTTCCATGCAGACCATCAGCAGAATTCCGTCATGAGTTGTTCCATACCCATAACCGTTCAAATCATAGAAATCATCCGCAAACTGAGTTGCGCTTTTATATCCCAGAGAGGCGGGGATAATAACGGCTACATCGCAGGCATTCTCCGAGCTGATGCGTTCCAGTTCTGAAAGCAGCTGTGCTTCTTCACTGTCCGTAAGAATGTCTCCCTCGTCCACTAAAAGCGGCATTTGCCTTTCCGACGGAAGATCTCCGATATCTGCAAAGGCAAAAACGGGAAGAAGGAGAATCATGAAAGCGATCAAAGCAGAAATGATTTTTTTCACTGTCTTCACCCCCCTTATATAAACATATAGGAGAACAGTGACAGAAGCAGATACGCGCCTGCCGCAACACCCAATCCCGTCAGAATCCACCATTTCGCATATGCGCCTTTATCCAGCGGAAGATCCCCGACAAACTTTCCGGTTTGGCCGTTCATAGCAAACGTATACTTCTTTCCGTTCCAGGTCGTATTCAAAAGCCAGACCGGAAGAAGAGCATATTTGGAAAAACTGCGCTCTGTCTGCAGATTACCGCTTTCCCAGGTCAGCGTCTGATATCCGGAAACAGCATTTCTCAGCACGTTCTCAGTACTGGTACGGATTCTTTCCGTTGCTCTCGGAATGCTCTCCTCCGCTGATACATCATATCGATCGGCAAAATAGCCGGACAGATAGGCAGTCTGGAAAGAAACTGCTTCCGAAAGATCGAATGGCTCCAGCGACTCCATCATCGCATCATCCATCTTTTTGGAGCCGTCAACCGGAATTCCCGCGAATCCGAGGTTCCCGCCGCGCACAACTGAATAATGGCTGGTCTCAACATAATTGTATCGCATATCTGACCATGCGCGCGTTTTTGTCCCATGGAACCGGACATTCGCATAAACATCCGCGTCATACAGCCAGAATGGTACATAAATTCCCTTGATCTCATCAATGTGGTTCTCACTTCTGAACACCTTGGGAAGTAATCTTTTTTTCAGTAAATGTTTCTCAAATGCGGCCTTCGCTGCTTTTTTATCCAGTTTAAACGGAATCACAAGATCCGGCTTTAAATCCCCGGCAAACTGCTGTTTCATGATAACAGGATTGCCGCAGAACGGGCACGCGCTGGCGCCCAGCGTTTCATCTCCGATAACCTGTCCTCCGCAGGACTGGCAGCTATACACGTTAATGCCGCTTTGTTCCCCATATTCCCACGTTGCGCCGTTCGGCTTGGCAACTTCAGCATCCTTTGCTTCCGTTTTTTTAAGCGCTTCATCGTATGCACGCAGCGTTTCCATATCAAATTCAGAATCGCAGTATTCGCATTTCATTTTCTGCAGCGCGCTTGAAAATTTCAGGCCTGCGCCGCAGCATGGGCATTTATACTCCATTAAGTCATCCATGCTGAACTCTCTCCTTCCGGTCTTCACTGTGCAGAATGGTTTCTGCTTATATGAACTCATGATAAGTATATCGGAAACAGAGGTAAAAAGCAAGAAACACACGCTATTTTTCCTCTTTAATCCCCTGCCGGAATCCGAGCTTTTCCATGTTCTTTCAGGTGCAGCATTTCCGGGCTTACTCTGTTCCGCCGCAAATTCTTTCTATTGTCCATTGGTAAAACAATTCCCGGATTTGGGGTTGCGGATCTTCCTTTTTCGATTTATCATGAAGAAAAAAACTTCAGGAGATAACCCCATGCAGGTTTCCATCAGCAACTCTTTTCTTCATATTACAGCTCAGACAGAAGGCGCGGAACTGCAGTCTGTCCGGTCGGCAGATGGAACCGAATACCTATGGCAGGGTGATCCTGCATACTGGGAAGGACGTTCCCCTACCCTGTTTCCTTATGTCGCCAGACTGACGGACGGAAAATATTATCTCGACGGTTCCGTGCATCAGATGCGGATCCATGGTTTTGCCCCGTATTCTGTGTTCCGCCTTGCTTCGTGTACGGATACTGAAATAACCTTTGAACTGTCGGACACCCCCGAATCCCTTATCCAGTATCCAAGATCATTTGTCTTCCGGATTACATACCGGCTGGAAGAAAAAACCCTGTTTATCAGGTATGAAGTTGCGAACACCGATGACCGCACCCTGTATTTCGGTCTCGGAGGACATCCCGGATTTCGAGTCCCGAACGTAACGGGAAAATCTTTTGAATCGTACCGGCTCCGGTTTAGTGAATCATCAGAACCGGTTCGCATCGGCTTTTCTGAAGATTGTTTCAGAGACGGCACAGAAACTGCCTTTCCCCTGGAAAACGGAACCATTCTTTCTTTGACCCATTCTCTCTTTGACGATGATGCCATTGTTCTGAAAAATGTCGCAAGAGAAGTTGTTCTGGAAGCGGAAGGAGACGAGCACAGCGTTACCGTCCGATATCCTCAAATGCCCTATCTGGGGCTCTGGCATGCTCCCAAAACAACTGCGCCTTATCTTTGCATTGAACCTTGGTGTTCTCTTCCTTCCGAAAAAGGAAAGATCTCCGTATTTGAAAAGCAGAATGATCTGATCCGGGTTCTTCCCAAAGAACAGTATCTCAATGAATGGTCCATTTGTTTCGGCATGCCGGATTAATCGGCCGTGGTTCTCCTGCGTCCATTCGGATGCAGATCGAGTCAGCGTTTAATCTGCATTCTGATTGTTTCTGCTTAAGAAAAAAATGCTTGACAGAAAAAGGATTCTTCGATATTATTATCTAGCCTGCTCGATTCGTCTAGTGGCCTAGGACACCGCCCTCTCACGGCGGTAACACGGGTTCGACTCCCGTATCGGGTACCAACTTGAAAAACGCCTTCAATGAGGCGTTTTTCTGTTTTTCTCTTCTTGCATGTTAGGGCAAATCATATTTGATTGTCATCTGGTACTTCTCCTTGCCTTCTTTTCGCTTTTTCTATACACTATTATTATTATTCAAAATCATCGGGGTGTTATCATGCTTTTCAGATGCAAAAACTGCGGAGGTCTTGTCGAGTTCCAAAATGGCGATGCCGCTGCTACCTGCAAAGGCTGCGGGTTGAAGCAGGAAATAAACGAACACTTCATCTACGAGCAAGCCGACCTTTTTGCTTTGGAGAATACGGAAGAAAGCCTGGAACAGGCGATGGATCTTTACCGTGCCGTTCCAGGGTGGAAAGACGCGAATCAGAAGTATAAAGATTGCCGGACACAGCTCGGCAGGATGAGATGGCAGAAAGAATCCGCTCTGCTGAAAGCTGAAGAAACCAGATTTGAAGCAAAAATTACAAAGTTGAAGAAAGCCGGAATTGCCGTTCTTGCCGTATTACTCATTTGCATAGCAATCGTAACGATTGTTACATTGTATCAATTTAAAAAATATAATACAGCGGCAGAGTTCTTTGTTTCTGCGCAGTATGCACGTTCTGCGGAAGCTTTCCGGGAATTAAACGGATATAAGGATGCAAAAGCAAGAGTCTACATTTCGGCTTTGGAATTATATAAAGCGAAACTGTATAAAGAAGCTGCCCCCTATTTTGCCTGGCTGCGTGGATACATAGACAACGGCTACTATTTGAAAAAATGCTGGGAGCGGATTGCTGTTCTGGATTCTTCTGCGTCAAGTGCGTCTCATAAAGTTGAATTGAAAGAAGACGGAACCGTAATTGCTTCCGGCGAAAATGATAAAGGTCAATGCAACGTGTCCGACTGGACGGATATCGTATCAGTTGCTGCCGGAGATCGATATACAGTAGGACTGAAAAAAGATGGAACGGTTGTGGCTGTAGGAGAAAATGAAGATGGACAGTGCAATGTTGAGAGCTGGACAAATATCATTTCCATCTCGGCAAAGAACGGACATACTGTCGGACTAAAAGCAGATTGCACGGTGGTTGCCACCGGTAAAAATACTGACGGTCAATGCAATGTTTCCGATTGGGCAGATATCGTTTTTATTTCAGCGGGCGAAAATTATACTCTCGGTCAAAAGGGAGATGGATCGACTGTGATAGCGGGGAAAGACGACAGCGATCTGAAGAGCACATCTGACTGATCAAAAAAGTCCTCCGCGCAGAAAATCCATTAAAATACTTTCCAGCGTCTCCTGCTCCATGAAGAACTTCTTCCCGCAATTGTCAAGCACAACTCCTGTCAGCGCCCCTGCCAGATAATGCGCCCGTAAAGAAGCTCTTGTTTCATCCGCATCAAAACCCATGCGAAACGCTTCATACAGGCTGCTGTAAATCAGATAAGCCGCCTGCTGCTCCGATAAAAGTATCAGTATATCACGATTTGACCGAATATAATTGCTGCAGTAAGAACAGACCTTCTCCGGTGTATCATAAAAAGTTCTTTCTTCTGCCGGCTTGCAATTGTTTTCCTGCAGTATAAAAAGAATCACATTTTCCAGGGAGCTGAACAGCGAATAAAACGTCTGTCTGGAAACGCACGCTTCCCTGCAGAGTTCACTGACGCTGATTGTTTCATACGGTTTCCGGCGCATCAGCCTTTGAAGCGCATTAGAAATCTGTTTCTGAGATCGGTAAGCGATTGGATTGCAGCCACAATACATTTCAGCTTTTCTCCGCTTTTCATTTAAAAATATGGACAAAACTTTCACACTGGGTTCACATGGGGAACTTGACTTTCAGTAAACTTATGTTAAACTGAAATCAACTTGGACAGTTGTAAAGTCTTTATCATTATATCAATCTGAACTTACTTGTCAAGAAAGAGCTTCTTCTGAAGAAGGAGCATCTTTTTTCCAGGCACTAATACTCTGGTTCTAAAAGGAGGTTATCTTATGGCTGTCGTTCCCGTTTACCGGATGATTACCCTTCCGGATTCAAACATCTATCTTCAGACAGACCTTTATAAAAACATGACCGGCCGTTCTCCGATTGAAGGCGAAAAGGTCACGATTATCATATCCAAAAAAGAAACTGCTCGTAAGGATCTCGGAAGTGAAAGCTTCTATCCGATCGGAGTTTCCGGAAGGATTATCGAAATCAGCGATCAAGGTTATGTGCTTGTTCATCTATCCACTCGTGTCAATCTGGATGAAATCTATTTCTATCCGGATAATACGATCGAGCTGACAGTTTCCCGCCGTGAGGAAATCAATGATCTGGATGAACAGGAAGCCATGGCAAAGCTTGCCGCGATCAAGCATGAACTCTCCTCTTTCTCAAAGGGTTTCGAGTGGGGGGAAGCACTCCGCAATTATATCCAGTCCTGGAATACGATCGGCGATATCGGCGCCGGTATGTCCCCATGGATGTCTGAAAGCAATGAGGAGCGATATGCTCTTCTAGCGGAAGACAGCAAGAAACTCCGGTTTGAAAAGCTTGAAGCCATGATTTACCAGAATCTTGAACTGCTTCGGGTTCGCTTAAAAGCGCAATCGGTACAGCATCAGAACAATCAGAAGCTTTATCATGAGCAGGCAATCCGGAAGCAGATCAGCTACCTGCAAAAGGAACTCGATGAACTCCATCCGGAAGAACTGGACGATATCCGAAAGCTTGAGCTGAAAATTGAAAACGCGGGCATGAACGAAACGGCATTAAAAGAAGCCCGAAAGCTTATGAACCGTCTGAAAGCAGAAGGAACGGACGGTCACGAAAGCGGATTGATCATGGATTATCTGGAATTTGCTTCCTCTCTTCCCTGGAAGAAAGAGCCCTTGAAAGAAATTGATCTGTCAGAAGCGGAAGCGATTCTTGACGCAGATCATTTCGGATTGGAAAAAGTCAAACGCCGTATTCTGGAACAGATTGCCGTTATGCGCTTAAAGAAGAAGCAATCCGGTTCCATTCTGCTGTTTGTTGGCGCACCGGGCACAGGAAAAACCAGCATCGGACAGAGCATTGCAAAAGCACTCGGACGTGAATATGTTCGCGTCAGTCTGGGCGGCATCCATGACGAAGCGGATATCAGAGGCCATCGCCGTACGTATATCGGAGCTATGCCGGGACGGATTATGGACGGAATTCACAAAGCAGGCGTTTCCAACCCCGTTATGGTTCTGGATGAAGTAGATAAACTTTCTGCCTCCTTTAACGGAGATCCCGCAAGTGCTCTGCTGGAAGCTCTTGATCCCGAACAGAACTTTTCTTTCACGGATCATTATATGAATGTTCCTTTCGATCTGAGCGATGTGCTTTTTATCTGCACTGCCAATACGATCGATACGATTCCGGAACCGCTATTCAACCGTATGGAAATGATCCGGTTCCAGGGATATACACCTATCGAAAAGAAGGAAATTGCAATTCAGCATCTCCTTCCGAAAGCCCTGGAATCCGCCGGGCTTGGAAAAGAAGACCTTATTCTCGAAAATGGTGTGATTGAGCAAATCATCGATGAGTATACACGGGAAGCAGGTGTCCGCGGGTTGAAAAAGCGCATCGACACTCTCTGCCGAAGTGCTGCAATTCAGTTAGTCAAAGGGACAGCATCCCCAATCGAAGTGAAAAAAGAACAGCTCCGAGAATATCTGGATATGAGTCCGATTCATCAGAAACTGGTTAAGGATTCTGCCGAACCCGGTGTTGTGACCGGTCTCGCATGGACAGAGGTCGGCGGTGATGTACTGTATATTGAAACGATGAAAACGAACGGGAGCGGCAAACTGACCATTACCGGTCAGTTAGGTGATGTGATGAAAGAATCCGCTCAGATAGCAATCAGCCTTGTTAAGTCCATGTATCCTGAGCAGGCCGCACAGCTGGAACACCAGGACCTGCATATTCATGTTCCGGACGGTGCAACCCCCAAAGACGGTCCCTCTGCCGGGATCACCCTGACGACTGCTCTCGCTTCTTTGGTCAGCGGCATTTCTGTCAGTCCGGCAATTGCCATGACCGGTGAAGTATCTCTTCAGGGAAATGTCAATCCAATCGGCGGTCTTCCGGAAAAACTCATGGCTGCACAGCGCTCCGGGGTGCAGAAAGTCTTTATTCCTGCTGACAATGTTGATGATCTTAACGATGTCGCTGAAGAAGTCAAAGATCAGTTGACGATTATACCGGTTCATACCGTCAGCGAAGTCCTTCATAAACTTTCTCTCGAATAGTGCAAAATCATTCACCAGATTGGAAGACCCAATCCGAAGGAGCGGGTCTTCTTGCATCTCTTCTGCAATAGCAACAGCGGGTTGCGTGTAATATCCGCATTTTCATGCTATAATTTCCGATAAGGAGGTGATCCTGTGAATACTAAAGACATCTTATTTGAGCTCCGAACCAAAAAAGGCCTTTCCCAGGACGAACTGGCAGAAAAAGTTTTTGTAACCAGGCAAGCAGTATCCCGCTGGGAAAACGGTGAAACGGTTCCGAGTACCGATACGTTAAAATTGCTTTCCAATCTTTTTCATGTTTCTATCAACACGCTGCTCGGATCACCGCGTCAGCTTATATGCCAATGCTGCGGAATGCCGCTCGAAGACGCCATCATCAGCAGCAACCGGGACGGTTCTCTGAATGAAGACTATTGCAAATGGTGCTATGCTGACGGAACCTATACATACAGCAGCATGGACGATCTGATCGATGTCTGCATTCCTCATATGATTAATGAAAACTTTTCCGAAGCGCAGGCCCGCTCTTATATGAAGCAGACACTTCCGAAGCTTGATTACTGGAAAAGATATGAAGAACTCAGTGATAACGGTCAGTTTGAAGCTTTCAAAAAGAAACTGACAGAAGAGATCAACGGCCTGCACATTGAAGGGATGCCCAAGGTAGAGAAACTGAACGCTCTTGTAGGCAGTTTTGTCAATCTGAAGTACAGGCTTCCAAGTGGTGCTGAAGTAAAATTTCTGAACGATCAGACAACCTACCTCGGAACTCAATTGAAGTCAGAACTATGCGAAGATCTGTGCTTCGGTGTTCTTGCCAATATGGATTTCATTCTGATTTGCACGTATGAAGCGGACGGTGCTAATCCGGAACTGATTCTGTATAAAAAACGATAATTCTGAATTCTTCTATGAGGTACTAAAAAACGGCACTGTCTTTCGGTTAGCAGTGCCGTTATTTGTTGTTTCTTGACTTCAATTTTCAGCCTTTCAGTCCTCTTGACTGGCGGTCCATGTCCTCCACCACGATATCATAGATTTCACCGAGAGACGCGCAGTACTCCAAGACTTTCCAGGGTTCATTCGTATGATAATGGATTTTGATCATTTCGGAAAAACCCACAGCCAAAAGGCTGTCTCCGTCAAAGTGCTCTGTAAAATAATCATTGATTGCATCTTCATCCAGATCATGTCCGTCAATCAGCAACTGTGTATCATAACGATATTCCAGCATTCTAATAATCTCCTTACTTTATAGTTAATTCTCTTCTGTTTGTTTGTCCGAACAGGAATCCATGCTTTTTCCTTCCGGAAAACCTTTCTCATCTTCTGTCTTTTCTTCCGAAGCAGTCTCCGTTTTGATAAAAAGATCATATCTTTCGACTTCAGGATCAAATGGATCCGGGGGAAGCGGTTTCACGATTTTCTTTTTCTTCAATATCCATGCGAGCATAACACCGAACAGAATAAACAGACTAACGACCTGTGAAAAAGAGAATATCCCGTAGGCACCGCGCACTTCATCGCCACGGAAAAACTCAATGATAAAACGGAACACAGCATATGCTATCAGATAGATACGAATCAAAGACCCTCTTCGTTTTTCTTCATGATCCGTCAGGAGCAATGCAAGCAGAATCCCAAAGAGAAGGAAATTGAATCCTGACTCAAACAGCTGAGTTGGAAACCGGCTGTCCCAAAAATGAGAGCAAAAAGCGTTTTCCATGTGAATTCCGTAGCAGCATGGTCTCCATACCAGCTGTCCGTCCACCATCTCATGGCCGAAGTAACAGCCGATCCTGGCAAATCCGTGAAACAAAGGAGTCGATACCGCAACGATATCCCAGGCAAGCCTTTTTTTCGGGAGCAGTTTCCAGAACAGCAGCCACATCATTCCGAAATATCCAAGCAAGCCTCCGTAAAAGACAATCCCGGAATCATTAAAAAGACGTTTGATTGTGATATCCCGTATACCGACAGATCTCAGATACCTCTCATACGAAATCATTCCAAACAGTTTCGCTCCGGCGATCAGTCCTACAAGGGACAGCAGCATAATGGGGATCTGCCGCACCCAGTTCTGCTTCATTTTAAAGCATAATATGACCGCAGCAGCAAAAGCCGCAACCAATCCGATTGCCGCAAATGTCCCGTAAGCCAGAATATGTTCTGTTATGAATGTCCTGATAGCGTCCATATTTCGATTATATCCGCAGCCTTTCCTTTTGACAATGTCAAAATCCCGGCTGAAAAA
>JAEEGL013497136.1_pt1 | contig 15598 bp, 11 predicted proteins | sample 9134231 | NCBI WGS metagenome assembly JAEEGL01 (sample SAMN16246548, study PRJNA631951) | gut metagenome | biome: gut microbiome; feature: rumen; material: fiber-attached | host: Bos | place: Iran: Karaj | collected 2018-10
CTCGTTTGCTTCAATAATATCGAAATCACCAATGCTAAGGCCTGTTTTCTCCATAACTTTTTTCGTTGCAGCCACAGGACCGATACCCATAACCTCAGGACGAACACCTGCAAGCGCACCTGCTACGAATGTAGCCATCGGAGTTACACCGAGCTCTTTTGCTTTCTCTTCGCTCATTACAACAACAGCTGCTGCACCGTCATTGATACCTGAAGCGTTTCCTGCTGTTACATATCCGTCTTTGTTGATCGGACGCATACCTGCAAGCTTCTCAAGTGTTACATCAGGACGTGGTCCCTCGTCTGTATCGAAGATAACTGTTTCTTTTCTCTTTTTACCCTCTACAGGAACGATCTAATCTTTGAATGCTCCGCTCTCCATAGCAGCTTTGCATTTCTGCTGAGAATTGAAAGCAAACTCATCAAGCTCTTCTCTTGTAAGCTTCCACTCATCACAGATATTATCAGCTGTCTGGATCATATGGTAGTCATTGAACGCATCCCAAAGTGCATCCTTAACCATTGTATCAACAAGCGCACCCTGGCTATTTGATGGCCATGTCATTCTATAACCATAACGGCCGTTTGGAAGTGCAAATGGAGCCATTGACATGTTCTCCATACCACCAGCAACAACTATATCAGCATCTCCTGCCTGGATCATCTGAGCTGCCATATTTACAGCATTAAGACCTGATCCACATACAACATTGATAGTTACAGCAGGTGTCTCTACAGGAATTCCTGCTTTAATAGATGACTGACGAGCAACATTCTGTCCCTGACCTGCCTGGATTACACAACCCATATATACATGATCAACCTGATCAGCAGGAACTCCAGCTCTATTAAGAGCCTCCTTGATTACTATTGCTCCAAGGTCAACAACAGGTGTAGTACTAAGTGAACCACCCATTGTACCAATTGCAGTACGACATGCACCAGCTAAAACGACTTTTTTTGCCATAAGAGAAATCCTCCATTCAATTTTTTATATCTATGCCTATACGCATAAAAACTTTGGGTTTCAAAACGCAAACAACATAATAACATAAAGCTTTTTTTAAAGCAACTATTCTTCTTCTTTTCGACTATCTTCTTCTTGAATAATTATATATTCACCTGCTCTGCCTGCTCCGACAGCTATAACATTCTCTGGTTCATAGCTCATAGTTATATCCATTCCGGTCTTTTCAGACAGTAATTTATCCATACCATATATAAGAGAACCACCACCTGTAAGAAGTATTCCTTCTTCAGATACATCTGAAACCAGATCAGGATCCGACTTATCAAGAACCTTAAGGATACCGTCTATAATCTGTTTATTAAGTTCTTCATATGCTTCCATTGAATCATTGGCAGATAATTCCATAGTAACAGGAAGTCCATTAACAAGATTCTTACCTTTTATATCATATGTAACATCTTCTTCCCTTTTATATACAGAACCAACTTCCATTTTAGAATCTTCTGCAGATAATTCACCTAATTCAATATTGTATTTTCTTCTTACATATCTTGAAAGCGCATCTGTATAATCTTCGCCGCCTATCTTAAGTGATATACCATAATGAATATCTCCTGAAGATATAACAGCAATTTCAGTAGTACCACCGCCTATGTCAACAACAAGATGTCCCTTGTTTTCCATAATGTCAACGCCACTTCCTAACGCTGCAGCTACAGGTGATTCCAGAAGGAACATTTCCTTAGCACCTGTTCTCATTATGGCGCTCTCAACAGCTCTCTTCTCAACTTCGGATATATTCTGAGGAACAACTACGCATACATTAGGTCTTCCCCATAGTTTTCTCTTTTTTAGAGCATTTTTAACAAACGCTTTTATCATATGTTCAGCAAGAACATACTCAGATATAACACCCTTGCGTATAGGTTTAGTAACTATATATTGCTCAGTTGTTTTTCCAAGCATTCTCTTAGCTTTATTACCAACCGCAACAATTTTTCTTGTCTTTTTCTCATAAGCAAGAACAGAGGGCTGATTAATAACTATTCCTTTATCACGCATATAAATACATACATTTGATGTTCCAAGATCTATGCCAATATCAATACGATGCAACGGTATCACTCCTTATATAAAATCTGCATTTACTATTATACAAAACTAGCCGGTGCCAGAAAACGGCACCGGCATAAAACATTCTATAAACTTTTAGAAATCTGATGCTTCAACAACTCTCTTAGTTGAACCATTTTCCTTCTCGCGCTTATCTGTGTTATCGATAGCTGCGTCAACTGCTGCAACAAGTCTGTCAAGGTTACCAACTTCCATACCCATAAGTACATTTTTAAGTTTGCCCTCAACTTCACCAGATGCAGTATAACCTCTCTCACTTATGTACTTAAGACCGATCTGAATCATATCATCTCTGGATATCTTATGTACATCGATAAGATAAGTAAACTCAGGAACAATTTCTTTACACTCATTAAAGAGGTTAAAGATTGAATCAACTTCACCAGTAAGCATGATAGCAAAATCATACTTATCTCTTGCAGAGTACTGTACTATACTTGCAAGCTTATCAGGAGCAACAAGGCCGGCATTTTCAATAACCATACATCCGCCCTGAAGCTTTGGAAGAGCATTCTCAACATTGATCTTATTAAGAGCCTGAGCCTTAATCTTAGCTATTGTCTTTGCCTTACATATTCCAAGATCATAGAAGCTTCTTGAGAAGTCTTCACCAAGAATAACTGAACCGAAACCATGCTGACCAAGAATAACCACATTTCTGGACATGATCTCATTATCCTTATTATCAAGAATATCATTAAATGCATCAGCTATTTCATCAGCAGCATCTCCAAGACCCATGTACTTCTCAAGGTAATAAGCAGCAAGTGGAAGTCTGGCATCGCCAAGAGTTGCAGACATATCGATTGTCATATCATCTGCAGTCTTAAGTTTTTCCTCAGCAGCCTTAACAGCAGCCTTTGCTTCTTCAACCTTCTTCTCAGCAGCCTTTACATCTCCGTTGTTTGAAACCTTTTCAGCCTGTGCATCTGCCTTAGCCTTAGCTACAGCATCATCATATTTCTTCTTAGCGTCATCATAAAGCTTAGACTTTTCTTCTACATCTGCCTCTGCCTTAACCTTTGTTTCCATAACAGTCTTAGCAAGAATTGATGCAGCTTCTGCATCTTCTTCTTCTACAGATGCTCTTTCTTCAATTTCTTCCTTAATCTTAGCAACTTCAGCTTCGAGCTTCTTAATAGCTTCAGCAATCTTATTCTTAAGCTCGCTCTCAGCCTTAGCATCAGCTTCCTTCTCAGCAACAGCTACAGCATCGCCAAGTGCCTTTGCTGAAGCAGCCTTTGCAGCTTCTTCAGCCTTAGCAAGATCATCTGATCTCTTCTTCTCAGCTTCAGCTCTCTTAACAGCAACTGAACCTACATTAGCTTCAGCCTCACTAACAGCCTTCTTCTTAGTATCAGCATTAACCTTTGCCTTGCTTACTTCATCACTTGCAGCCTTTGCAGCCTTCTCAGCCTCTTCAACCTTCTTCTTCTCAGCGGATACGTTGAACTTAGCCTTTTCAACAACCTTCTCAGCTTCTGCAACCTTGTCTTCAGACTTAGTTACATTTGCCTTTGCAATTGTTTCTGCTTCCTTAGCCTTTGCTTCAGCAGCCTTAGCTTCTTCAACAGCTTTCTTAGCTTCCTGAAGTTTCTTTGTTGCTTCTGCTGCTGCAGCCTTTGCATCATCAACTGCCTTCTTAGCTTCTTCAACGCCAGTCTTAGCATCAGTTACATTAGCTTCAGCCTCGATAACCTTCTTGTTACCTGACTCAACTTCTGCCTTTGCTTTCTCAGCATTTCCTTCAGCCTTCTTTATAGCTTCTTCAGCAGTAGCTAAATCCTTCTTTGCAGAATCAACATTCTTCTTAAGAGAATCTTCCTCAGCAGCAAACTGCTTTTCTTCTGAAGCTTTTCTAGCATCCATATCTGCCTGACGCTTCTTAGCTTCTTCCTCAGCCTTCTTAGCAACTATAAGTTCTGCTGCTGCCTTAGCTTCAGCAACGATCTTATCCTTAAGGCCCTTGTTTGCTTCTCTTGTTTCTTTCTCTACCTTAACCTTGTCTTCGCCAAACTTCTTATCTACACCAACAGCTTCTTCTCTTATCTTCTGAGCACTGTCCTTCTTTGCAATAACTGTATCATTTGCCTTGGCAACAGCCTGGTCAGCAACCTTTGCAGCCTTCTCTGCAACAGACTTAGCCTTCTCAGCAGCCTTAAGTTCCTTCTTAGCTTCGGATACTTCAGGTGTATCAGGAATTACAAGTGATTTAACTGTATCAGTAATCTTATCCTTCTTGCTTGCTGCAGTCTTCTTTGCTTCCTCAAGTTCCTTCTCAGCTTCCTTAACAGCAGCCTTAGCTTCTTCAATTTCCTTCTTAGCACTTTCCTTAGCAGCCTGTATCTGTACTTCAGCAGCATGCTTTCTAGCCTGTGCAGCAGCCTTTGCTCTTTCTTCAGCAAGTGCTTTATGCTTGATTTCCTCTTCTGCCTTACGCTTAGCAGCCTCATCAGCCTTACGCTTAGCAATCTCAGCAGCCTTAGCCTTGGATTCTGCTTCGAGCTTAGCTCTTTCTTCAGCAGACATTCTAGCCTTAGCCTTTTCTTCTTCCTCTGCCTTCTTAGCTTCCTCAGCAGCCTTCTTAGCTTCTTCCTCTGCCTTAGCCTCTTCTGCCTTTGCCTTCTCAGCCTCGGCCTTCTTACGAGCTGCAGCCTTTTCACGAGCTCTTGCTATACGACTCTGCTCATCATCAGCTCTCTTCATGCCGGAAGTTGACTTCTTTCTACCAGGTTCAGACTTCTCTGCGCCATCAGTCTTCTTACCAGCAGCCTTCTCTTCTTCTGGTTCAAGATCAATTTCTGAACCTTCAGCATCATCTGTATTCTCATCTTCAAATGCATCAATATTTTCAGCCTGTGCTGCGAATGATGAATCATCCTCATCATCATCGATATCGTACATGCTATTAACGTCATTTGTAGGTGTAGATCTATTTGTAGGTATAATACTGTCTATATCAACAGGATCAATCGGAGCCTTTCCTTCTGCTCCATCAGCCTTAACCCATCCGGAGTCTTCACTAACAGTAGTTGTGCCATCCTTGAATGAATACTTATCTGAATCTCCACCAAGAATAGTAACCTTCTCACCATCCTTGCTATCAGTCTTAATATCTGCATTAAGACCACCACCAAGACTAGCTCCAAGACCACCGCCGAGGCCGCCACCGAGACCGCCTGTAGGCTCTGCTCCAAGACCACCTGAAGGTTTCTCTCCAAGACCACCGCCTAAGCCACCGCCAAGGCCTTCTCCGAGCTTTGTTTCGCCAGTTCCAGCTGCTTCTGCAGGCTTCTCACTTTCTGTCTTTGGCTCTTCATAAGGAATTCCCAGTTCCTCAGCTCTCTTACGTCTCTTCTTCTCTTCAATCCTAGCAAGTTCTTCAGGAGAAAGAGTCTTCCAGTTCTTCTTTGAATCGTCCTTTTTCTTATCCCCGGACTTTTTCGAGAACTTCATAGCCTCTTGTTCTCTCTCAAGTTTTGCTTGTTTTTCAGCACGTTCCTTCTCGACCTGTGCTTTAACAGCAGCTATAAGCGCTTCTCTTTGATCAATAGCCACAGTTTATACCTCCTTCAACACATTTATGTTTGCCACATAATGTTATATTAAATATCAATACCCAACGAAGCTAGTAAATCTTGAGCTTCTTTCAAAGCTTTTTCTTCAGCGAGCAAGCCTTCATTAAGCTTGTCACCGTCGTCTTTTATAACTTTATCAAATTTATTCTCTACCTCAACTCTTTCCTTCTTGAGATGTGGGAACAAATCGTTACTATATTTCTCTATATTCATATCAGGAAGGTTATAACCCTGATATTCATCTACAGGTTCAGGTTCAACCTCCGGCTCAGGTTCAACCTCTGGTTCAGGTTCAACTTCTAGCTCTGGTTCAACTTCTGGCTCTGGTTCAACTACTGGCTCAGGTTCAACTTCTGGCTCTGGTTCAACTACTGGCTCTGGTTCAACTTCTGGCTCTGGTTCAACTTCTGGTTCAGGCTCAACAACTGGCTCTGGTTCAACAACCGGCTCTGGTTCAACAACCGGCTCTGGTTCAACAACCGGCTCTGGTTCAACCTCCGGTTCTGACTCAACATATGTATTCTCAAATCTATTCTTCTTACTAAAGATAGATTCTTCATGTGTACCTACAGAATCAAATCCGAACTCCTCACCTTCACCATCAAAGTCTTCAGAAACAGGAACGACGAAAGTATCATCATCTGATGAAAATAGATCATCATCACTGCCATAATCGTCCACATCAATGAATGGCTCTTCTTCAACCTTTGGTTCCGGTTCTACCTCTGGCTCGGCCTCAACCTCCGGTTCTTCCTCAGCTACAGGTTCTTCCTCAACCTCTGGCTCGGCCTCAACCTCAGGTTCTTCCTCAGCCACAGGCTCTTCTTCAACCTCAGGTTCTTCTTCAACCTCAGGCTCTTCTTCAACCTCAGGCTCTTCTTCAACCTCAGGCTCTTCTTCAACCTCTGGTTCTGCTTCAACCTCTGGTTCTGCTTCAACCTCTGGCTCTGCTTCAACCTCTGGCTCTGCTTCAACCTCTGGCTCTTCTTCAACCTCTGGTTCAGCTTCAACCTCTGGTTCTGCTTCAACCTCTGGTTCTGCTTCAACCTCTGGCTCTTCCTCAACCTCTGGTTCTGGTTCAGCTTCAACCACCGGTTCTTCTTCTGCCTCTGGTTCTGGTTCAGCCTCAGCTATAGGTTCTTCCTCAACCACCGGCTCTTCCTTAACCTCAGGTTCTTCAACCGATTCTGGTTCAGGTTCATGTTCTGGTTCAGACACAACCTCAGCCTTTAATTCTTCGTAAGCTTCTAGTTCTTCTTCGTCTTCTTCCTCGAAGGTCATAGCTTTACGAACTTTATATCCCTTAAAAGCATTCATACTTTCAAAAGGATTCTCATACATATTTGAATTATCTTCTATATCACTTATATGATTATTTTCAGGAGCAAATCCATCATCAAGATCATATGTAACGAAATCTTCTTCGATTTCATCAGATGTGATTTCAGTCATATCATTCTTCTTCTGATGAATGGCATGTATATCAATGCTGCTCTCCTCAGGCTCAACAGCAGGTCCTTCAGGAATATCATCATTATCATCTGATCCAAGTTTCTCAGAAGATGTAGCATCTGAAGTATCTTCATTTCCAGCTTTAGATTCATCCGTAGGATTTTCTTCTTCTGAATTAGGATTATCTCCAGACTCATTAGCAGCCTCCTCAGCTGCCTCTGTTTTTTCCTTTTCAGCCTGTTCCTTCTCTGCTTTCTTAAGCTTTCTCTCTTCAGCCTTAGCAGTCTGAGCCTTCTTAATTCTTCCCAGGTACCTCTTTATTCCACCTTCATACCTTGAATCCGGTTCATCATTGACCATCTCAGTGATGACCGCTTCTGCTGGCTTTGGATTCATTCTATAGTAATCACGTTCCAGCTGTTCTTCTTCGGCATTTCTGATAATTTCTTCCATCGGATCATCATCAGGCTTCTCTTCATCAGGATAAATGTAGAATTCATCTTCAGCACTGATAGATCCATCGCATACCCCACGAATCTTCTTTTCATAATAACTAGACTTAAGATATGCAAGATAATCAGAAAGAATAGTTACTCTGTTCTCCTTCTCAAGAAGAGTAGAAACGAGGAATAACTCATATGTCCACTCATCATCCAGATTATCTCTATAATAAGGATAAAGCATATCATAGAGGTCTTCCAGATTTGCACCCTTAGCCTTCTTGATCAGATAGGTGATATTTTTAATATCTCTTCCGTCTGAAGCATTATGAACATATTGATCAAAATATTTATCAGCAAGTCCAAAAAATCCCTTTTTCAGATAGAACTTAATTATTGATAATATAATCCTGTTTGCTTCAGGAGCCATAGTATGTGCCTTCACATACAACTGTCTGGCTTCATATTCCCTACCTGTATTCTCATACACCTCACCACAGGCTCTTAAGAACTGTGGATTAAGCGACTTTTCAAGGTTCTGCGAATCCAGAATCTCAACAGCCATGTCATATTCATGAGCTTCAGCCAGTTCTTTTATTTTATTAACACTGGTCATGCTAAGTCCAGATCCCAATTGTTTCACCTCTTACTCTTCTTCTGTAGCATTTTCGAAGACCTTCTCAACCTTTTCTATAACGGTCTCCTTCATATTGCCCCTTGTCTTCTCATACTGAAGACCTGATTCCATGATCTCAAGGAGCTCAAGTCTGTACTTCGCATCTATATCCTTGATATACTGCATAAGTACATCTTTAATTTCAATAACATATTCCTTTTCCTTCATACGATCGATCATCTCTTCGTAATTAAAGGAAGCCTTAACCATGATATCTTTCTGCTTACGTCCACAGATGATACATTCCTCTGAACCTGCTTCATTAACATGTCCACAGTTACATGTCCATATCATACCGTCTGTTCTATACTTCTCTACAGCATCTATACCACGTTTTGCTTTGAGATTTTCAAGACGTCTATAGCTCATAGATACATTTATCGGAATATCATTACATGCAAATACACCACGTGGTGTTGCATATTTTGTAAGGACAAGCTTAGCGTCCTTAAGAAGATTGATATCTCCAGGAGATATCTTAGTTTGAATATAATCAGATGAAATAAGTGACTGATTGTTATTAGAACTAAATACAAAATCTACGTTCTTTATAACAAGTCTCTCTTCATATAGATTCGTAAATTCGACATCAGCTCTAAGAGCAAGTATGTCGTCATTATTATAATTATAGCAATCCATCTTAAGACTTATACCATTTATATCCCCATCAAGAATAACCTTTACAGGTCTTGGAACAAGTCTTGTGTAATAATTTGTAACAAACAGCTCTTTATGGAGCTTGTTATCTACCTCAACTATCTTGGAAACTCTTACAGCAGTTCCTGAGGTAATGATGCCGAAAGAACCAGCTTCAAATGGCGCATAATTCATGCTTACGCCTATTATTGCATTTGCACCCTTCTTTTCAGCAGCTTTCTTAATCTTAGCACCCGCATCTTCACGACATTGTTCCAGTTTTGCCGTATCCTTACGAGCAACATCAGTAACATTTGCAGCTATACCTGACATAAAATTAGAACCAAGAATAGAATGTCCGGATACAAACCCCAAATATTCTTCAATCTTGTATCCTTCTAAACTAGACCCAGAAGTGATCAGCATATTATCAGACATACCTTCCCTCCTTATACATTTAAACGCTCATAATATTATAACATGACAACAAGGATATTAAAACTCTTTTTTGGACTTCCTTTTGTATGTCACACGTTGATATTCAATACTAAAATATGTCATTTCCTCGCTCTCATCTGCTATGTACCAGTCATCATCATTATCAAGGTCAGGAAAATATGTATCAGCCTCATATCTGTAGTTAAGTCTGGTAACAATTGCCTCATCGCAGTACGGCATCAGCATGTCATAGATCTTGCCACCGCCAATAACAAAGACATCATCAGTATCATAATTCTTTAATATTTCCATTAATTCTTCTTCAGAATGAGCTATGATAGCATCTTTAGCTGTAAAATCCGCATTTCTGGACATTATTATATTCGTTCTTCCCTGCAGAGGAAGGCCATTTGGAAATGTTTCCAAAGTCTTTCTGCCAAGGATCACAACCTTACCTATAGTAAGATTTCTGAAGGTCTTCATATCTTCAGGAATATGAACCAAAAGCTTATTCTTAAGTCCAATCCCCCATTTTTTATCTGCCGCTACGATACATTTCATAATTAATCTATCTCCTAATTTATACTGCTATCGGAATATTCTTGATCTGTTCACCAGTCTTGTAATCCTCAATAGTAAAATCATCAACAGTGAACTTGTAGAAATCCTTTACATCCGGATTAAGCGTTACCTTTGGAGCCGGATATGTCTCACGCTTGATAAGCTCCTTTACAATAGGAATATGTCTGTCATAGATATGTGCATCTGATATAACATGAACAAGTTCACCCGGTTTAAATCCAGTAGCCTGAGCTATCATCATTAACAGCGCCGCATACTGTACTACATTCCAGTTTCCTGCAGCAAGTACATCCTGAGAGCGCTGGTTGAGTATGGCATTCAGCTTATCTCCTGTTACGTTAAATGTTACGCTGTATGCACATGGATACAGATTCATCTCATGCAGATCCTGATGTACATATATGTTAGTCATGATCCTTCTGCTGTATGGATTCTCCTTAAGATCATAAAGAACTCTGTCAACCTGGTCGAATTCACCTTCTTTATAAATGTGCTTCACACCCAGCTGATATCCATAAGCCTTTCCGATGGAACCATCTTCATCAGCCCATTCATCCCATATATGGCTTTTAAGATCATTGATATTGTTTGATTTCTTCTGCCATATCCAGAGTATTTCATCTATAGCAGACTTAATATATGTCTTTCTGAGAGTTATAGCAGGGAACTCTTCCTGCAGATCATATCTGTTGATGATACCAAATCTCTTCATGGTATATGCAAAGGTTCCATCTTCCCATTTAGGACGAACCTTCTCCCCTTCTGTGCTATAACCATTTTCAATTATATCCTTACACATAGCTATAAAAATATCATCTGCTTTACTCATACACACCCTCCAGATTTATTCGTCTGCAAAAAGCCTTTTTCGGCTGTATTTTTTTAGACCATAACAAATGATATGATAGCATATTTTTTACACTTTGTAACTAATTAATACAGAAAGGAGGACATTTATGCAATCATTGATATTCTGGGGAAATCTTCTCCGTACTTTAAGGAGAGAACATCATCTTACACAGGCTGAACTCGGAGAAATTCTGCATACATCCAGGCAGAACTACAGCAATCTGGAAACAGGACGTACACAGCCGACTGCAGAACAGATTGCCATCTTATCTCATATATACGATAAAGATCTGATACAGTATGTGATAAATAACATGCCTGTGGAATACGTTGCCGAACAGCAGGAATTCAAATACAACATGAATCATTATGTTGAAAACCGCAAAAGTGAAAGAACTTCTGACGGCAAAAGGCGTAAAAAAGAAGTCGGAATACCTTATATGACTGATTCAGCCATAGATCCTAGTATGTTCGAAAGATAACTATCATATCGTAAAATGTAACGAAGCCTCCGGGCACCAATTGCGGTAGCCGGAGGCCTTATTATTTTTATATCGTAAAATATAACTACAGATCTTCTTTGATGCTCTCAATGATCAGATAAGCTGTATCATATCTGCCTCTCTCATAAGATTTACATACTCTGTCAAGCTTAAGTCTGAGATCAACATCAAGCTCATAATCGATCATGATATGGAGCTTCTTGATGATAATATTATATTCTTCCTGTTCATGATATCTCTGAAGCTCTTCAAGTCTGTCCTTTATATCATCATTTGAAAGACGGATTCCATTAGTCTTGGAATTAATGACCGAATCAGTCTGAAGGAATACGTCACTCTTACCTAACCATAAAGCAAGACCAGACACAACTCTCTCCCATTCCATCATGAGATTCTTCCAATTGATCTCAGCAATTTCCAGAGAATCCTCTTTAGCCATATTAACATGATCATCAAAGCAGTCTGAAAGATAAGAAGCGCCAACATCTCTTGACCTCTCCCTCATCTCTCTCGTCCCATTCATATACTCAACTGTACGGCCGGCATATAGATAATCAAGAAGATCATAACTCATGGATTCATACGCTTTGATGAATCCTTCTACTGAACTCTTATACTCATTCAGGTCACCGCTGTTTCTAGCAAGTCCCTCACTAAGTGATACGTTACACTCCTGAAGAACCCTTGTAATAGCAGCCTGTGCTTTTATATCCTCCACAAGCTCAGCATCATCATCAGGAATCATTTTAGGGTTCGCATTCTCTACGATAGCACCCATAATGATCATTCTGTCTATAGGTCTTCTGATGATACCATTAAAACCTGTTTCTTTATAAGCTTCATCCTTATCAGTTGCACGGTCTCCAAGAATTACATAAGCCTTGGAATCTCTGCATTTGCTTTCCTTGCTGGCCTTGATATTTCTATAGAACTGCATGCCATCCATACGAGGCATTACACCGGCAACGATGATCAGATCATACATATCATGAGATATCTTGACCAGACCCTCAATCGCACTTGGAGCTATGGTAACAACACATCCACAGTCCTCAGCATATTGCTTTATCTCTTCAGCTTCTTCCATATCAGGATTTACGACAAGAACATAGAATTTACCTTCTCTGTCATAGAGTCTGAAATCCTTCATGTCCTTCTTCTCTTCCTCGACAACTTCCTGTTTGCCGAGTCCTGGAAATCTATTACGTATAGCTCGATCCAGTAAACCCTTATCTATTAACCCCTTATCAAGTAAACTCATTTGACCACCCCACTAAATTTTTAAAAATAAAGAACTATCTTACGGAAATTCTTCTTTCCTCTTCTTACTACGAACTCTTCGTTAAATGTATCTCTTCCGTAGCTTGCATGAATATCTGTAACCTTTTCTCCATTTACAGAAACACCATTCTGCTCAATGGCTCTTCTTCCCTCTCCTCGTGAAGGAACAAGACCTGCCTTTACAAGAATGCTGATAAGGTCGATGGTACCATCTTCCTTGAAGTCAGCATCTTCAAGAGCTGTTTCAGGCATATTCTCTGTTCCGCCACCGCCAAATATAGACTTAGCAGCAGTCTCAGCCTTCTTAGCTTCTTCTTCCCCATGAACAAGCTCTGTAAGCTGATATGCAAGTATTTCCTTAGCCTTGTTGAGCTCAGCACCTTCCCAGCTCTCCATAGCACGTATCTCTTCCAGCGGAAGGAATGTAAGCATCTTGATGCAGTTGATAACATCAGCATCATCTACATTTCTCCAGTACTGATAGAACTCATAAGGAGTAGTCTTCTCAGGATCAAGCCATACAGCACCATTTGCTGTCTTACCCATCTTCTTACCTTCTGAGTTAAGAAGAAGTGTAATTGTCATTGCCTGAGCATCATCCTTGCCCAGTTTTCTGTGAATAAGTTCACGGCCACCAAGCATATTTGACCACTGATCATCGCCACCAAACTCAAGATTACAGCCATACTCCTCATAAAGCTTAAGGAAGTCATAGCTCTGCATAAGCATATAATTGAATTCAAGGAAAGTAAGTCCTTCCTCACTGGCAAGTCTCTGCTTATAGCATTCAGCACGAAGCATATTATTTACCTTGAACATAGAACCGATATCACGGATAAATTCAATGTAGTTCAGGTCTCTGAGCCAGTCAGCGTTGTTGACCATCATAGCCTTGCCTTCGCCAAATTCTATGAATCTGCTCATCTGCTTCTTAAAGCATTCGCAGTTATGATCTATCATTTCAGTTGTCATCATCTTTCTCAGGTCAGTTCTACCTGAAGGATCACCGATCATACCTGTTCCACCACCTACAAGAGCTATAGGACGGTTTCCAGCCATCTGTAATCTCTTCATAAGGCAGAGAGCCATGAAGTGACCTACGTGAAGAGAATCAGCAGTCGGATCAAAACCGATGTAAAATGTAGCTTTTCCGTTATTAATTAATTCTCTTACGCCTTCTTCATCTGTAACCTGAGCGATAAGTCCACGCTCTACAAGTTCTTCATATATTTCCATAACAACTCTCCTCTAATTAATATTTCAGCTTGTATAGTATAACACAACCTACTTATCACTGAACACCCCATATTTCTGATCTCTATATCTGGCATAACCAATTCCCAGAGCCATGATAACGAAGAAATAAGGTGTTGTGATCGGGGTATTAAGACTGACTATACCTGCAGTCATATATGCAATGGATCCGGCTGCACAAGCTGCAATCAATGCATTTCCCTTTATTCGCTTGACCATATAGACAAGTCCGGTAATGATCATACCCACATAAGTTACAAAACCAAATAGTCCTGTAGTCACCAGATACTGCAGATATTCATTATGACAGTTATCATACTGTCTCTTGGTTATCTTAACCATCTCATCATAATAATATCTGGTCATATAATAATTGACACTTTCATTTCCATAGCCGAATAACTTCTGTTTCAGGCTGCCTCTCTTAAAGAGGTCAAAGCTTCTTCTCCAGATATATCCTCTGAAAGTACCCCATTTATCATCAAATACAAAGAATTCACTGCCAGTCTTTACACCAATAACTACTACTATTATTCCACTGAGAATAAAGAATATCGTAAGTCCTATCAGGAATTTTGTATTCTGGATTTCCTTATACTTTTCAATATTTATAGTTCTAAAGGCTATAGCACCTGCAAGAACAATTACGAATGCTATAGATATTACAGTCATAACCTTAGGATTCTCTATGATAAGAGCTAAACCATTAATATGTTTCTGACTACCCGACAGAGCTTTGTTCATAAATGCCAAAACAGTAAGGCCAAACAAAATGATCATAATGCTAAGCAGATACTCTGTAAGCTTCTTATAATAGATCGATACATAAAGCAGCAGGATGAATCCAGTGAAAAGTCCCAGGTAAACATTATCACTCTTAGCAGTAATGATACTTGTTGAACCAAGAAGCAGATTCACTGCAGCAACAACCCTGACCCATCTCTTCTCACTGAGTATGAACAGAGCCGCCGCAAAAGGAATAGCTATACATATATATACACCGAAGGTATTGATATTACCAAACATGGAAATAAACATTTCCTTCTGCTTCGCAGCAACACGCTCCCTCAGGTAAAATGGATCGAGGCCGAAATGCTGAAGCACTCCGGTAACATAAGCAATACCTGAACTGATAAAGAACAGAATAAAAACAAAAGGATGTGTATATGCCTGTCTGGAAAGTACGATAAATGTAATAGTGAGTACAAGCATCATTCCAAGGCCCATGTCACGTCCGTTGGTTCCAAGCATCGCATCTTTCTTAACGGGTGAAGCAGCAAGTATATATGCCATATAATTAGCGATAAGGAAACCAAAAGCCCATATCTCTGGCATGGCAAAAAGCTTGCTATCTTTATATATCTTGATCTCAGATTCTCCATAATAACTGAGAATAGAATATTCAATGATATAAGCAGATATGAGGAGTATTATAAATATTCCGGCACCGTAAGCAAATGTAAGGGCTCTGGTCCCGGTAATATTAAAATACTTATTATTCATATAAAGAGTATAAACAGTAACTACATAAGCTATAAACATAGTAATAACTATATCTATAGGTCTGTTCTTCCTATATTTAAACTCTTCTATCTCTTTTTTACTTTTTTTCTTGCTTTTAGAATTATTCTTACTCATTGTCTTTTCCTTTGAAAAAAGCTCGCCGACATATTCAGCGAGCTTTTGGTTATGCGGAAGATGGGACTTTTTCCGCATTTCCTTATTTTTCGCATGTCCTACGAGATTAAACCACGTTTTGAGCCACATTTCAAGAGATTTTTATCATTACGTCATTCATTGAGCGGA
>JAEEGL013053296.1_pt1 | contig 15597 bp, 2 predicted proteins | sample 9134231 | NCBI WGS metagenome assembly JAEEGL01 (sample SAMN16246548, study PRJNA631951) | gut metagenome | biome: gut microbiome; feature: rumen; material: fiber-attached | host: Bos | place: Iran: Karaj | collected 2018-10
GATAGGAAAAGTGAAATCCGTGGTACCCCTGAAAGAGACTCAAAAAAATCCGCCTCCTGATGATTAGGGAGTTACATGGGATTTAGCTGCAATGTGGGTTAAGCCTCATAAAAGAAGGCTGCCTGCACCTCGAGGGCACAGGCAGCGAGATAAGTTATCGCAGGGCTTAGGCTGTCAGCCCTGTAGCTGTCATTGCGCAGCAAAGGACGGCTGAGAGCGTCATTACAATCTTTCTCATGTTTTTTGCTATTTTTTCAGAGCCGTTACTCCTTGCTGCGTGTGACAACTGTCTTCACCCGTTCTCGCAGATACACGCCGCGTCGTGTCGGCTTGCGCTGCAACTTGTAACCCTGCAGGTTGTACCACGGCTGCTCCTCTCCCTCGTCGGCCCTCATGCCTTTCACCTCGCTTGGGAGGTTCTGCAGGTCTATCACCAGCGGTTCCCACGGTGTGCCCACATTGCCGTCGCTACTGAAGGTGATGGCGGGATTGAGTCTCAGGATAGCGTCGCCATAGGCAATGCGCAGTTCAATGGGCTGTCCGCTGCCTTCGCCTGCTATGAGCAGGTAGTAGAGCCCGCCGTTGCTGTTGGCAGCTCCTCGGCATTCCTCGCCGATGAAGGCTGCCACCTCGGCCTCTTCAACTGTTTCGCCCTGATTAACCAGTTGAATGACCATGGACATGTTATCCGGATAGCGCGCAGGATCTACCGGCGTAAACAGTGCGGGCGCCCTGCGTGCCCTGCGTGCTGCGTGCGCCTTCTGTCTCCCAATGGCCGGAGCAGGATAGACGAACGTCTTTTCTCTTGCGTCAACGCTCCTGTAGATGTATCCCTTTCCGCTCTCCATGGCTTCCAGATTTCCTTCCCATCCGTAGGGGCCATAGACTGCAAAGCCGTACTGTGACTTCACCAGATCTCCCACTTGCGGATTGGCCCCGGCCAGGGCCTCGTCCAGGGTCATTGCCGCAGCTGGCGTGTAGGGCATCCAGTTCCATCCTTTCTTTATCGTCACTTCGGACTCCGCGGGTTCCACCTGTTTGCCTGTGACGATGAAGGGCTGTGGCAGCTCTTTGCTTGCGTCCCTGCGGCCCAGGAACATCTTATACATCTTATTGGCATATACCTTCGGCAGATTGCCACTCCAGTGATTGCCGTTGCAGTAGGCGGTGCCAGTGGTCTGGTCTTTCAGGCGTACCATCCACGATGTCAGCTCCTGGAAGACATCCTCCACTTTGTCTTTTCCCTCATCCGGCATCACGCCCAGTGACAACCAGTTCCATCCCTGCTTCAAGCTGAGCTGCTGCTCCATGTACTGGCTCTTGGTGAAGATGACGGGATTGTCGAACGTCCCGTGGCTGCTTGCGGGGTCAAAGTGCAGTGCATCCCTGCTGTTGCCGTCGGGCATTGTCAGATTCACCTGCGTATATGTGACCCCCGTGTTTGCATCCCAGATGCGGAAGGTCACGGCCCGGTTCAGGTCAACATCCACCATCTGTCCGTTGCTCTCCTGCTGTGCGGTGCCATATACCGACAGGGGGATGTATGCCGTTCCGCGGATCAGCTTGGGTGCCGCCACTCCCCGGCATTCGTTCCCGATGAAAGCCGCCACGCGGCTGTCGGGATTCTCCATGAGGATGCCTCCTATGCGCACCTGTCCCGTGACGGTCATCTGGTTCTCATACTGCTTGGGGTCAACGGCCCAGTCGGGCATCTGGCCGCGCACCTTCATGACGATGCGCAGCGGTTCCAGTATCTCGTTATTGCCCTGCAGGCCGATGGTCACGTCGTAGTTGCCGATGTTCACCAGCGGGTTGACCTTGAAGCGCAGCGTCTTCCTGCGCAGCGGCTGCACATCGTCGGACTGCTCGCTATCCACCCTCTCGAGCCACTGCGGCATATTATATAAGGTGTAGAACTCTGTGTTGCCGCTCTTGTTCTCGATATCGACATCGAAGGTGCAGTCTTCGCCGTACATCTTATTGATGTTCACCGAGTCCTTTGTCCACGTCAGCGTGTTCTGCCTGACGTAGGCCGTCCATCGTATGGGCAGTGATGTGTTGCCGTGCAGGTCGTGTACCTGATCCACGGTGACGTTGAGCGTCGTTCCCTCCATATCCCGCGGGCTGATGCTGGCTCCCGTCAGGTTGATGACCACCTTGCGCTCCGATGCCACAGGCGAGGCGATGAGCACTTCCTCCACGGGTGCATTCTTCACGGGGGGCGTGGCGAGGACCAGTTCCGCCTGGTCTGCCGACACTTCGTCCGCGCTCCTTCCCCTGGCCATGTTCTGCATGGTCGGCACCTTTGTCTTCACGCCGTTCACCGTGCCTGCCTGCTCGAAGGGATAGTATGCCACGAGTCCCCGCGAATAGACATCGGCGGTGTCCATGGCGTTGTAGAGGTTGCCGGTGAGACGGCTTTCGCTCAGTGCAGCATGCCATATACGCAGCTCGTCCACCTCGGCCCCTATGTCGTTGTGTCCAACGATGAGCCTTGCCCCCTCCAAAGGCGGCACGTCGGCCTCTGCCATGACGGCTGTCCTCTGGCCGTTGAGGTAGAAGGTAGCCGCCTGTCCGCGCACCACATTCAGTGCCATGTGTCGCCATGCGCCGTCCTCGGGGAAGTCGTCGTGTGCGGCCACCGTCTGCGTCTTCTCTCCGTATCTCAGCATCAGGTCATGCTGATTATTGTAGAACAGCTTCAGGGCGTCCGTGCGGAACACCCCCTGCTCTTCCTCGTTGGATGCGGTGGGAACATGGCCGCGCTTGTACCAGATTTCAATGGCATAACTGTCACCCCGCGTGGTATTCACCTTGGAGATATCCACCGCTGCTCCCTCCGCATTGCCGGTATGCAAGGCATAGTTTACATTCTCCAGTTTCCAGGAGTCGGGCACGATGAAGTTGTGGGTGTGCCGCATGTCGGCCGCCATGTTGCCGTGTCCCTCGTCCATGGGCCAGTAGTTCACCAGTCCATACACATATCCGTCCTTGCTCCTGTCCTTCTGTGCCACAGCTTCCTCCACCTCGTGGCAGATGTCGTAGAGGCTCAATGCATGCATGTCGGCATCGATCTTGCCCAGGTAGAGATAGTTGTCCCTGGCATAGTTGAGCGCCGGACCCTCGCCCATTTCCACGGGCAGGTTATTGAACAGTCTTGCGTTGTGCTGGCGTCCCTGGCCGTCGCTGTATGCCGCCATGACGTCGATGGTGGGTGTTGCTGCGGTCTTGACGTTCATTGCCAAGAATATCCACTCGTCCTTGGGCAGTGCCTGGGTGCTGGTGTAGGCCTTGCCGGCAATGGTCATCACGAGCTGTCCGCCTTCGTTCATGCTGAGCGCAAACTTCTGGTCATCCGCGCCACTGTGCAGCAGTGTTCCGCTGCCGTGCCAGTTGAACCAGAAGTCCAGCGCGAAGTCTCCGCTGAGGAACACGGGGTTCTCGGTCTTGGGGCTGCTGCCGTCGGGCCGCAGGTGGAGTGCCACCTCGTGGTTCACCGTCTGGCGGTTGAGCTTGGCCGTCACAATGACATTCCTGTTGCTCACGTAGCCCGGCACTATATCCTCGTTGAACTCTATCGCCAGCTGGTCACCGTAGTTCAGTATGCCGTTGGCGGGTGCCGGCGTGAAGAGGTTGCGCGGGCGCGTCATATCCTTCACCACTGTCACCACGTCGCTATAGACCTGCACCTGGTCCGTGCCGTAGGGCGTGGTGGTGAATGCGCGGAACTCGTAGCTGCCCTCGGGATAGCTCAGGTCGCTCTGCATGTTCATCGCATAGCGGATGTCGCCGGTCTGCGGCAGCAGGTCGTGGCTCTCCGGGCTCTTGCCCACGGTGTCGGCCTCGCTGGTCCACCACGTGTGCAGGTCGGTCCACTGTGTGTTGCCTTGGAAGCGGCACTGCACGCCCACGTTTCTCAGGTTCTTGAACTGTCGGTCAAAGCGGGTCAGCTTCATCTGCAGCGTCCCGTCGTTGCTCCCAGTGTTCAGCACCGGCTCCGTAATCGCCAGGTCGATGGGCGATGACGAGGGCTTGAAGTGTGCGTTGATTGTCACGTCGTCATGTATGAGCCCCGGCTGGTACTGCGAGCTGAATCGCAGTCGTATGCCCTCGTAGTCCAGAATGCTCTGGTCCGTCTGCCGGATGGTGATCTGCTTGGTCACCGTCTCGCCTTGCGGCAGCGAGATGGAGCGTCCGCTGATGGGCACCCCGTCCATCAGGATCTGCAGGCCCTGGGTGTTCGACTTCTCGGGCACCGTGACGTTGTAGCTGAAGTTCGTCCCCTGGTGCACGCGCGACATATTGGTGCAGTGCAGCGTCAGATGCGCCTCCTGCCCCGCGGCAATGTCGGTCACCGTCACGCTCTTCGACGGGTTCAGCCCTGTGATGCTGATGCTCATGCTGGGCTGTTCCATCTGCTCCGTGCCGTTGCCGATGGGCGTGCCGGGTTCATAGTATCGGGTCACCTCCTTGTCCTCGAACGGGTTGTAGGTCTGTCCGCCGTACAGATAGAAGAAGTCACTGTATCCGTTGGTGCCCGAGGCATATTTGTTGATGGAGAGGTCGGTGTCGCGGTTGCCGTCCTCCACGTGGTACTCCCACTCCGTGAACGTCTCGGTCCGTGTGCCGTCACCCTTGACATACCCTCCTCCCATCTCTTGCATGAGGTTGTAGTACACGCCGAACTCTGCCGGCCCTTCCACGCCAAAGGCACTGTGGTATCCGACAACGAGTCCCATCTTCCACGTGTCTGTCCTGCTGTTGTTGCGGGTCACCGCATCGCGTCGGCTATAGGTGTAGGATGTTCCCCCGTCTATGGAGAAGTTCTCTGCCTGCCCCTTTTCTACGGCCCTCACCTTGTCCTCCTCGTTGTCCTTGATGCACTTTCTCCAGAGCGCAATCTGATTATTGCACCACATGACGCTGTCAATGCACAACCCATCGGTCTGCTCGGGTCCTGCAAAGCGGTAGTTCCCCTCTTCACCGTACCCCGGCTGCCCGGCTGCTATCCACGTCAGATAGACCGGTTCCTTGCCCGTGTTGCGGAAAGCCTCGGCCTCGGCCTTCGTGGCCACCGGCGTCAGCAGGGCGTTGCGCTGCTCCTCCCACTTGGGAATCATCACGGTCTCTATCTCATACTGGCTGTACTTGAACGCCGTGGCCACTTCCTGGCCGAGCGCCAGGGCGTCCTCCAGCGCCACGGCATAGTGCTGCGTGTCGGCGTCCCAACGTACGAGCAGGTTCCGGCAGGAACCCACCAGCATGTTATAGGACGTGCCGACATACACGTCACCGGCACTGCCCACATAGGGATAGGCGGCACTGGTGGCCACGGCCTCCACCGTGGTGACGGTCGTCGTCGTGTCCTTGTTGTGCTGGTGCTCCCACGAAGTGTGCACGCCCGCATCCGCCTGCTGCTCTATTTGGGACTTGTTGATTAACATGATTCCCACGCCCGTACCTATCATTGTCGATGTCCCCGCCACGATATTCGCCGTCACACTGTAGTCACCGTAGCCGCGTTCCGTGTAATAGTGCGTCTTGCTGACCACCTGTCCTTTCTTGAGCGTCGTCCTGGACCTCGCCCCGGGCGGGTCGCGCAGCACAAACTGCACGATGTCGGGCCCCTTGGTCACAAAGTTGTCACCGTTGGTGAGTGCCCCCAGCACGATGGCATCCATGTTGTGCAGCACGTAGGTGCGGTTGTTGCGCACCATACTGACAGAGAAATGCCGCGTGTAGGGGCTGGTGATGTTGGGGTACCCCACCTGCCAGCTCAGCTGTGCGCGTCCGCTGCTGTCCAGCTCCATTTCGATGTCCTGAACATCCACTACCTCCCCCACCTTGTACTCTGAAGAGGAAGGGTCATCCACGCGATAGACCACTTTCTGCTCAGAACTCATCTCGTTGGTGATTCGCAGCGTCTGGCCGTTCAGGGGGATCCTGTCCTCCACCTCCTGTTCACCGTCATGGTTGACGTATCGTTCGTAGGCATAGAAGTCGTAGTAGCGCATATCGCCGGTCTCGTAGAGGGGGTACCCCAGCAGATAGCTCACGGCGCCGTCATCCTGAATCGTCCAGATGTCGCCGATGACGGTCTCGCCCCCGTCGTCGTCGGCATAGCGTTTCTCCCGGATGCCGAAGACACCGGGTTCGTAGCCCGTCTCTCTGACATCCAGTTGTGGCTGTGCATAACAGGTCCACACCTGCTTGGTGTTATAGGAGTAGCTGTGGCTGTCTAATGAGTCGTTCAATTCCTTGCTCGGATTAGTAAGGTCAATCTCGGGCAGGGACGAGAATTCTATATCGGGGTTGGAGTCAATGCTGACGCTCTTGGTGAAGTATTTCAGCGGTGGCAGCAGGGCAGAGAACTCGCCCGTCAGGGAGTCCGTGCGGATATAGATGTACTTGGCGTCGGCAGCTGTACCCGTCCAGGCAGTACTGTTGATACTCGTGGTGTCGCTGTCCCATGTGCGGTTGGTTGCAGCGGCGCTGATGTGGTCGTCGTTGCAGTTGAAGGATAGCGACTCGTTGTTCAACTCCAACTTCACAGTGGCAATACCGATATTATTCTTCGATGCCCTGAAGCCCACGGCCAGCGTGTCGTTGCGTTCACCACCGCCCACGCGGCCGGTGAAGTTCACCAGCGTGGAGTCGACAAAGTCATATGTCACAGCACGGTCAAAGTTGAAGGTGCCAAGTGTTGGGAAGCGGCCGCCGGCCACCATGGTGTGGCCGTCGAGTCTGGCCTCTACATAGTGCTTGCCGATGGGCACGCTGATGCTGTAGAAGCCGGCGGCATCGGTCTTCTTGACTTCGCCGTTACCCGTGACCAGGTCACCGTCAACATAGAGCATGATACCCTCGGCAGGTATGTTCGTACCGGCATAATAGACGTAACCCTCCATGGGGAAGGAGGAGACGTCCTCAAAGTCGGTTTTGCTGTGGACAAGCGCGTTCTGCCCTACGAAGAGCACACTTTTGCTGGGATTGAAGTCGTGGATACCAAATAGCGGGGTGACAGTGTAGGTGGTACCGGCCCCGCTGAAAGGCACACCCTGGATGACATAGTTGCCGTCGGCATCGGTCTTGCCCCGTAGTGCCAAAGCTGAAGGCGTGCAGTCCGAGGGGCTGGCATTTCGGATTCCCGTTCCATGGTGCTTGTGGTAGTCGGTGCCGGTACGCGAGTAGTCAAAGAAATGCGTGCTGAGGCCCTCGTCGAAGGTCCAGTAGGTTTCCAGACCGTCCTCATTGCCCACAAGCAGGTGGTCATAGTTCTCCATGATGTCGTTGTCGCTGAGGCTCTTTGTCCATAGGCGGAACTCATCGACCGAGCCCTTGAAGTGACCCAGTTCAAACTGCGTTGCGCCGCTGAGTGGCAGGTCGGCAGTCAGGTCAATGGTGTCTTTCTGAACAACAGGCTCGTTCTTGTCATTGACGGTAATGACATAACAAGTCATCTGATGGCCGCTGCGCGTCAGGACTACGTGGTTATAAGTGTCCGTATTCAACGTGATATCCGTGAAGGCATGGGTGTTGCTGCCATTGCTGAAAGTAAGCCCTCCGGCAGCGGTCATGTTCAGGCCCACGCCGCCGGTGAATTTCACGATGCAGCTGTCGCTGAAAGACTCGGGGAAGAGCCACAGCTGAACGGAGAAATGCCTCTGAGCGAACCGTTCGGTGGCATATTCAGCCGATGGATACTTCCACGTCACGATGCCATCATTGCCGTTGAAATGCATGGAGTAGAACTGCTTCTTGTTATCATCGCCGGAACTGGTTTTCGTCATCACCACATCCACGCCCTTTACAGCAATACCCGATGCACCGTAAGCAATACGTCCGGTCACAGTGCCGGTGCTCTTGACGAAACCGATGTCGCTGATGTTGTTGGTGGATACGTTTCCGTCATCACACTTATCCTCTACGTTGATTTGGTAATAGTAAAATAAGCCTGGCAAAGCAGTATCATCGGTATAAGACAAATACTCTTCGTCACTCGACAGTTGGGTAAGTTCTGTCCATTCTTCGCTCTGGCTTTCTCTTCGTTTTATGATGTAGGTCTTTGTGAAGGAGCCTTGATTGTTGACATGCCACGTCAGTTTCACCAGGCCCTCAAACGCACCCTTCGATGCATCGAAATCGTAGAACTGTGTGCCCGCGCCAATGGCCCTGTTACTGATGGTGCATTCGTTGACTTCTGTGTTGTCAACGACACCCACTATGCGGTAATCATGAGCTTCGCAAACACTCAACTGCTCCTCGGCGTAAGGTACGCCCGTTTCGGGGTCCTCTCCGTTCGTGCGGGTGGTATGCAGGTCCGTGGTGCGGTGCTCCCACTGGAAATTCACCTGATTGTACTTAGGAACAATGGTGTCTATGGGAGTCTTCACTTCATCGAAATAGACATAGTATTTGTATTTGGAACCAGTGGGGAAAGTGTAGTTGGATGACCATGTGAAGATGAGACGGTCACTCTGCTGCCCCACTTGAAGGTTGTTCACGGGCACCCTGCGCGTGCAGTCCACCGTCACAGAAGCCTTTGCTCCATTACGTTTGTCACCTTCATTCCAGTCGTTCGAAACGAAATAAACTTCGTAGGTATGAGTACATTCTTTTGTCATATCCTGATCGACGATGGAACGATTGTCCCATGCGCATTCGCCCAACTTTTCACCATCACGATAGACCACCCACTTATAGTCCTTGAAATGACTGGGCACGGAACCTGCGTTCCACGACAGATTCACTTTTTCTTCACTTTGGTTGAAAACACCGCTGAGACCTGTTGCGGGGGATATCCATTGTGCATATAGCCTCACCAGTCCTTTGTCCTTTTCTGAAGCAGTAATAGTAGCCTGGTCACTGAAAAAGGTGCCGCTACCATCTGACTTGGTATTCCATCCGATGAAACAATAGCCGTCACGGGTCAAGGTACAGGCATCCAGCTTGCCACTGCTTTCTATGGTCTGATCGGACATGGTACCATCGCTACCGTTAGGATAGAAGGTGATGTGCTTGTAATAATAATCCTTAACGTCGAATTTTGTGGTAGTTAAGCTTGCCTCTTGGGAAAATTTCCGGGCATCGCCTCCATTGAAAATGGAATACACAAACATCGCAGTAGGTGTCCAAGAACGAGCGCCGCTGGATTTACTATTGTCAAGATAAAAAGTTTTTCCAGAGGACATGGTCTCATAACTTCCCTCACCCATATATTTTCTATCGAGGAGGTAATCCGATCCGCTCCCATTTGAATGGTATTCGGTCCAATCTATCGAAGTGTTCTGAATAACTTCATTCGCACTGAGATAAACGGCAACAGATTGACAATGTCCAGGGTTATCAACCTTCGAATAGAGTTGATACAGCCATTTCACCTCCCTTCGAGTATAAGACGGCACATTATCGGTATAGGAAAAAAGCGACATGATGACCATCTTGGATTTTCCCTGGGATTTACCATTTATGAGAAATTGGTTTCCTCCTTCATATATATTTTCTTTAATATGAGTGCCTTTGGGGAAGCCATTATAAAGCTGACCAAAATTTAAAGTAGGCTGATCGTTATAAGAGGCCCAGTGGGATCCCCATTTCTGGAATTTCCACGGACTTCCTGCGGTCATTGGCATTGCCGTGAAAAGCATCACGAGCACGAGGACGGTTTGTCTGAATAGATAAGTAATGTGTTTCATAGTTGAAAGGTGAAAGGTGAAAGGTGAAAGGTGAAAATTGAAAATTGAAAGTTGAAAGTTCTTCAAGCGCTTGCGACGCTTCACTCTTGAAGCGCTCGGCCCTACGGGACGCTCCGCACTTGGAGAACCGATGGTACAGACGCTGAAAGCGTCTCCGCTCTATAACCGAGGGTACGAGCGTAGCGAGCACCCCCGGGGAGTAACGCTCCCTGTAAACCGACCCTGAAGGGGTCGCCCAGCTGCCTGTTCGGGCACGCTTCCAGAGTGCAGTCCTCGTGCGACCAGCTATCCGGGGGTTCACCATCTTGGTGGTACGATTGCAGTTCGTCATTTTTGCTATATAGAAGGCTCACGTGGTGAACTGAATACCGATGCAAATATAGAAAGATAGCAGGAAAGAATGGGAAAAAGGGACGTTGCAATAGTGTAAAATGTTGTTGCAAAAACGAAAAATACTGGGAGACAGCGCGTTGAGTCAACTTCCGTTTCCCTTGCAAAAGGTGATGATCCACCTGTTATCCTAAGAAAGTGTAGCAATAAAGTCGGTGGGCGAGCAGCCTTGGAACTTCACAAAGTTGCGGTAGGCGGCATGGCGACTGCGAAATCCAGCCTCAAAATAGAGTTCCTTATGACTCTGGTGAGGGTTTCGTCGAAGCTGAGAGACCATATAGTCGATGCGCTTCTTGTTCAGATAGTCATTGAACGTCATACCCGTATGCTCGCGGATGCATCGGGCCACATAAATGCGATTGGTGCCTAAGGAAGTACTAAAGGTCTCAACGGTAGTGTTGGGGTTACGCCATGCTTCAAGTTCGTCCATCACCTTGCAAATATTGAGCCAGAGGTCAGAGGAACCTTCTTGAGCACTGGGCGATGTTGCTGATATTGACTGCTCAGGCTCCATCTGCTGAGGCCTCTGTGCTTTAGCTTGGGGCACCATGACACGAATGAACAACTCATAATACGTGAAATAGAGCATTGCAAAGATTGCCCACAGCGTATGGAGAGAGGGGAAAAACTGTAATTCCGTGAGGACATTCCCGTAGAAGAAGACACTGATGCCCTGCGCTAAAAGCGTGACACGGCGAACCCAACGATAGTCAGCACTTGACTGGCGCCAGTTATAGGGAATGACAAGTAATAGGATGGAAAAGACCGTGACAAAGAAGATGCACAAAAGCCGCAGGAGTACATCCCAATCCAGCAGATGCTCCCACAGGGAAGGCCAAGAGTGAAACGTCTGGAACTGCATGCCACAGATGACAGGCAACGTGACCAGCAGCGACGGAAGCCAGAGCCCAACCCACCAGCGCCCGCGCAGACCACGCGGACGCATCACCTCGATGGGATAGTACATGAACAGGGTGATGGCATAAAGACCACCTATCGACTTTGTTGGTTCCAGGATGCTCCGAGGCGGGTAGATTGTGTAACCACATATTGCACTAATGAGAAACATCCCGCACCAGATTGCCAGCATGAAATCCAGCAGTGACAGAAAAGTACGCGAGCGGTCAGGCACCTTGCCACGACTCACCCACATCCTCCAGCCACAAATAAGGCTGAGTGTTAAGCAGATGCTGGTAATACTAACATTTAAGACAGAAAACATTACTTAAGTTGGTTGTTCCTTTCAACTTCACTCCCCCTGCATTTTCTTTCCAATTCTCACTTTGGCATCCCCTGTGACGTCCGCATTGTTTCCTCCGCCATAGATATTGCCTCGGATGTCAGCGCCCAGCACGTTCTTCTTCTCATAATAGGAAGTGCCTTCTGCTGCCGTGCCTGTGGCAGCGCTGTAGGTTCCGTCGTTGTTGCGTGTGTAGCAACTGCTCACGTCCTCTCCTGCCGTCACCTGTTTCACCACATAGACGTGCTGCAGGGTACCGATGTTGAGATGGCTGTCCCCTATGACTTTGGCAGCATTGCCTCCGCCAAAGACATTGTTGATGGCTCCCATCTTGCCTTTGGCATGTGAGGGAAGGGGGTATCCGTTGGGCGTTACTGCGTTCTCCCCGATGACGGACTGTTCATCGTCATAGTATCTGCCGTAGGCCACATTCACGTTCACGGTAGGATTCCCCACCATGGTGGCCGCGCCTCCCAAGCCTCCGCCATAGATGTCGCCGATGCTGGTGAACGACATCACGTTGACTTGCGGGTCGTCATAGAGCGGTGTGAGCGGTGTCTCTCCCGGCACGATGGGCTGTCCCTGGCTGTCATAGCCATAGACAGAATAACCCGCCTGGTTACCTCCGCCATAGAGCTCTCCGATCTTGACGGGTCTGCAGCCAATCTCCTCCACATTAATGGTGATGGCTCCGGCGATGGTTCCGCTGAGGTTGTTGCCTCCGAACACGCGGTCGAAGGTGCCGTTGGTGATGTTCAGCGTCACATTGCCGCGTACGTCGGCGGCCTCGGCGCCGCCATAGACGGCCTGCAGGCCCGGTATGCATGCCATGAGCAGCCGTGCTTCGGCGTCCATCTCGGCACTCTTGCCTCCGCCGTAGGCTTCATCGACAAGGAAAGGACACACGCCCTCCTCGTCGAGCAGCGTCACGGCCGTCTGTCGCACGTTGCCCTTGGTGTTGGAGCCTCCGAAGACGCGGTGCACGCAGCCGCCGAAGATGCTCACTGCTGCCTCGCCCGTTCCATAGACATAGGCAGATGCAGTGCGCTCCTCCTTGGTGTCGGCATCGGCTTTGTCCCGCACGTGCCACTGGCCGTCTGCGCTGTAATATTCCGAATAGTTCCTGTAACCCACGTTGGCCCCCGGGTTTGGCCTCCGGGCACCGTTGACGAGGATTGAGTCGAGGCCGTTGCCTCCGCCGAAGAGTTCATTGATCTCGTAGGTGCCGTTGACCGTCACCTGGGTAGCTGGCGTGCAGGCTGCATTGCCGCCACCATAGACCTGCCGTATGCTGGTGAGGTCACAACCATCGATGATGACATTGGTGGAATTCGTGGTACTTGCGCCACCGGCAGGTTCGTAAGCAGCCAGATTGCCACCGCCGTAAACAGCGGCCACATCAAACGACTTAGTACCCTTCTCTGGTTTGGTGCTGATGTCGGCTTTGTCCTTATTCTGTGTCGCATAGACATGCACCATTACCTTTCCCATGGGTGTTCCGGAAGCATTATTGCAGCCGAAGACTTCATGGACGGCACATCCTCTGGCATTCCCTGCGATGACAGTGCCTGTTTCGCCCGACGTCGTCGTGCCGTTCAAGTCCAAGAGCACATCACCATAGACATAGGCAGGCTTGTCTGTTTCTCCCAGTCCGCCGCCGTATGCTTCACCAAGGATATTACCTCCCGTCAGGCGAACGGTCGTAGTGGTGCTTGCAGAGGTCTTGCCTGTAGCCCAGTTACCCGCCGTAGCATCCCAATTGCTTGTCTGCGTGTCAGCCAAAGCGCCACCGCCATAAACGTCGTTAAGGATTAGACCGCCAGTCATGTTGACAGCCACGTTGCCCTTTACCGTACCGGCCTCACCGCCGCCAAAGACAGAACCGGCGATGAGCTGTGCCGTTTTTCCTTCATTATCAGCTGCAGGTGTTGTCGTATAACCGATATTCACCTCTGTCTCCCTGACGTTGGCGAGACCAGAGGCGGCAGTACTAACGCCAAACTCACCTCGTGCAGCACCAAAGACATGTCCATTTCCATCACCATCGTAGCCGATACGACCACCGCTGATGTTTATAGTTGTCTTACCGCTTTCGGCATCAGAGGCGTTACCCACTGAACCCATAGCACCAGCTCCGTAGACGTTGTGAACTACCTGACCGCCAGTGATATTGACGGTTGCCGTGCCTCTGACAATACCTGCCAGCGGGTTATAATGTTCCTCACCCTCATCATGTGCTTGATTATCGTTGGCATCAACCCAATAGGTATCTGTACCGCAACCACCGCCATAGACATTGCCACGATAGGGATAGGCAGCACCTGAGTAATCTCCAACCGCCTCACCTTCGGCTATACCGATGGTGCCTTTCCGGATATCTATGACGGTATTCTGGAAGGTGTGACCATTCTCGCCACTGCCATAGACAGAGCCCCTGATGCGCGGCGCCTGTTCTGCACCCGCATCGCCGATGGTGATATGGGTGCTATAAACCCATGCCATGCGGTCGTTAGGATCAACACCATCTGTGCCAGGAGCAGCCACATCACCTCGCGAAGAACCGAAGACCATTCCGTTCTCCTGTCCGTTGCTGCCAATGGTGCCGCCTTGGATGGTGACGGTGCAGGCACCCGTGTTGGGCGTGGCCAGGGCTGTGGGCATGCCAGTAGTAGCATCGTAGGTGAAAGAGCCTACAGAGCCGTAGGCCCCGCCGCCATAGATGTTATGGAGAATCGTAGGAGAACCTGTGATATTGATATTGGTATTACCCTTTACAAGTCCGGCGGTAACATCCTGTTCCTTGCCTTTGCCGCCACCATAGACGTTGCCCCAGGTGGCGCCGCCCTTGCCGGTAGTGCCGATGGTGCCGCCCGTGACGGTAACCTCGGTATCACCGCCAACGCTGGATTCTTCACCACCGCCATAGACGCTCTCGGCCACGGTGGTGGTGCCGTCGATGGTGAGGGTGGCCTTGCCCGTTACGGCGCCGAGAGTTGTCAGGTCCTCGTTAGTATATAGAATATGGTTTGTATTATCCACCCATTTATCACCATTCTTTTTCTGCCAGGTGTAGGTTACGGTGCCACTCTTCACACCTTTGCGATAGGTGCCGAGATCCGTGTAGTAGTAGGGTTCCGTTTCAAAGCCGATGTTATCCACCTCCACGGTGGGCAGGGATGCCGAGAACCCCGCTCCGAAGGCGTTGCCCTGCACCTGACAGTCGGTCAGCGTGGAGGTCACAGGTCCCTCGACCTTGCCGAGGCTGCCGCCGCCATAGAAATTGCCGGTGATGCGGCATCCTGTCAGCGTGGAGGTGACATTGCGGCAAGTAGCCAATGAGAACTTGACATACTCCACAAAGATACGCGCACAGTTGTCGAAGTTCCCGGACATGGGCAGGAACTGGTAGCTGAACTGTGTGGAAACGCCGCCGTAGGTGGCGCTGTAGGCCTGTGTATAATACCGATTCAACCACGCGTTCCAGGAATTGTCGTTGCCAGCCTGGTTGTCATTATGCGGGAAGTTTACGATATTGTTATGGTTTCTGGGTGCCTGGCGGCTGTAGGAATTTCCGCCATAGCCCGCCCCGAAGAATGTTCCAAAGATACAATTTGTTGCCTGGGTGGTCACTGTCTTGCCCGTGCTCATGTCTCCGAACTTGGGCCCGCCGCAGAAGAGGTCGATCTTGCCGCCAGTGACGGTGGTGCTGAGGTTGCCTGTGACGGGTTTGGCCGCATTGATGCCTCCAGCGAAGAATTCCCTGATGTCGGCATTCTGCACTTGCCAGGTGATGTTGCCGGTGTTGTCGGCGCCATTGGCCTTGCCGATGCCTTCCATGGCAGCGCCTGCTACGATATCGAATCGCCCGCCATTGATGTAGCACTCTGCGTTGTCGGCATAGCTGGTGACATTGGCGGTATAGAGGCCAGTGAGGTAGAATTCATCATAGTCGCCACCGGTGACCGACACAGGAGGATGCTTGGACTGCAGCGTCACATCCTGGTGGGTACCTCGGTGGAATTCCTTGAACCACACGTTGCCGCCCACATGGAAATAGATGGTATTGTTTGCTGCACCATTGTTTTGTCCGCTCACCCATTGCTCCATCACACCCCCCTGCACAATATAGGGCGCTGCAATGCGATCGCTGCGGTCATATTCAAACTGTGTAACGCGGAAGAGTGCTGTGTTGGTGGTTTCAAACCAATATTTGGGCTGGATAATACCCAAATTATATGAGCCAGTGCCGCCAGTCGTCTTCTGCGCCATGCC
>JAEEGL014142854.1_pt1 | contig 15597 bp, 10 predicted proteins | sample 9134231 | NCBI WGS metagenome assembly JAEEGL01 (sample SAMN16246548, study PRJNA631951) | gut metagenome | biome: gut microbiome; feature: rumen; material: fiber-attached | host: Bos | place: Iran: Karaj | collected 2018-10
ATATCTCCATCCCCTATAATAACAGCTTCGGGAATGCCTATTTTTCTTACCGTTTCCACATTTTCAGAAAGTGGACTGTTGGCATTGTTCTGTATTACGCTCTCCACAAGCTTATCGGCAGTGGAAGCAGTTGAAGCACTTGCAGCTCCCGGGCTCTCCTGGCCATTCAAGCTTCCGTCAACTTCATCAAGCCCCTCATCGCCTTTACCGTGAGCAGATATAAGCGATTCATCCCTTCTTGTCGGATTTGAGTTCGAACGGACCCTCACTACTACAAATGCACATACACAAATAGCCACCGCTAACACAGCTATGGCTATTCCAATAAATTTTCCCGAATTCTTCTTCAATTTCTTTCCCCTCTTAAGAAATATGTATTGTATTAAATGAACCAAATACCGACTGTGATATGTCTTTTGCAAAAGACTCATAGTCTATATAGTGGATACCACTCTTCCATCCGTCAATAACTCTCAGCATTGGATAAAACTTATCACCAACTTTCCAAATGCTGTAGCCTGCAACCACTATTGTGTGGTCCCTGTAAAATCCCCTTGCTATATTCATGATAACAGGTCTTCCGGCGGAAATCTCCCTTACGATGTGCTTCTCAAAACTCCAGATGTAGACACCGCGGCATTTTGCCTTGATCCCGTACTGCTTAAACATCTCTCTTGTTATGCCTGAGATAAAAAAAGGAATTGTACCTCTTTTATCAGTATAGCCATAAGCCTGGGCAACTTCCTCGACCTGTCTGTACAGGACATGGATATCTTCAGGAATCCCCGGAATATGCTTCTGCTGGCGATAATAATCGATTATCCTTGTGACAGCAACCACTGAGCAGTTCCTGGTACGCCGACCGCTTATCTGCTCCATTGACATCTGATTCATTACTATGGAGCGGCCTCTTTTCACCAAAACAGCCTTCTGTCCGTATTTATCAGAGAGATATTTAGATACGTTGGTAATACCGCCATAGGGCTGCTTCATGGGTCCTGATCCTTATCTGTCATACACCTGACTGTTTATTAACACATGCTCAATTCCATCAGTGTCCTTAAAAACATGAGCCCTGTCCCCTAAATGCATATAAGTAAATCTGTCCGCATTCTCGAAAACAAGCTGAGAATCTGTGCCATCTTTATTGACGCTGTATAAATTGCCATCACATATATAATAGCATTTTTTATACGTTTTATCCCACCTTATCGCATCATAATTGTGAGAACCTGTAGTTCCGAGCATGACAGGATCAGCGTTTTCCGAAAAATAATAAACATTGTTAACAAAGTTATTACTTGCATCCTGCTCATGTATTGTCACTACACCCGAAGTAAGATCCTCGCAAAACTCAATATCATTGTATACCCTAAGATCCTCTCTCAGGATTGTATCGGTTAAAGTGTGATCTTTATATACAGCTTTATGAACCCGCCCATCTTCTCTGTATACGCAGGTAGGAACGCCATCAACAATCGCACACTCACTTGCATATCCGCTGTCTCTCATCAGCACAGGCTCAGGTATCACACCCTCAAAGCAATAACTCGAATCAGAAGATGAAACCATAGCCACATCGGAAAGATTATCCGTATCGATTATCATATTCAGACGAGAATCATCAATGTAGCAGTAATGCGCAGCTGATATAGTAACATCATCAAGCGATCCGCTCTTAACAAGTTTTTTAACGTCATCGCTATATATATCATAGTAGTAAAGCGTATCTTTCATTGTGAATATAACTTTCTCACAATCCCTGTTGAAATACGTAGTCCTAACATATTCACCCTTTGCCAGCTTTTTGGTATCTCCATCATGGTAGCAGTAAAAAACAGTATCATTGTCCCTATAAACATAATAGAATACCGTATTACCGCCATTTGATACTGCAATTGGGACAAACAGATTATCGTCATCATCGTCGATCATTATAGGATCTTTGCCATCGGGCTTAACAAATAGTGCCTTATCCATCCCCGATACATAAGAATAATATGCAAAGCTCTTTCCATCAGGTGAAACACAGGGCTTGTAAACGCCGGACATGATAAACCTTTCTTCTTCCGTTTCAGGATTATAGGTCCAAAGATCCCCTGCTTTGGTATAAAACACGCACTCGCCATTATAAGAAATCCCGCAGTTACTGCACTCTGTGGACAGTTGCTTGTGCTCCATATTTGCATCGATCAGGTAGAGATTCTGTTTCTTTTTGAACACACAATATTTCTTGTCAGCATCAAAAAGTGCATTCAGGCCATAGTTATTTTCCTCGTGATAATTGATGTTTACATCACCGTTATCATTGTAGAGATACCCAAGGCACTCATATATCTTAGTTCCGTCATAATCCCTTGTGTCAGGAACAGAGTACTCGTAAGGCTTATTTTTTTCAGCTTCTTCCCTCTCTTTAGCCTCCCTCTCGGCCTGCCTTTGCTGTTCCCTCTCCTGCTTCTTCTGCTCATGGGCCTGTCTCATCCCGGCGAAGTCAATTCCAAACCTGGTTTTGGCCTCATCCTCAACAGTCTGGCCAACCTCGTCGTACTTATTCTTAACATCATTATTAAAATGTGTAGCAAACTTATAACCGCCAAACAGCGCAAGAAGGATAAGTCCAAATATAAGTAGCCCCACTAAGAGCCCAGTCGCGTTAAATCTCTCTTTCATAACACACATAAATCCTTTTCCAAAAACTAACTCAAACTATGCCATTATACAGCAATGCGCCATGATTTGCACTTGCATTTTTACCCTCTAGCATTAATAATGATTTTATGGGGAAAAGAGCTGACGACAACAATACAAATACAGATATTCTTGAGGTACAAGACGTCGCTGCACTTCTTTGTGTCTCTGAAGCAACTGTACGCAACTGGGTAAAGCTCGGTAAGCTATCCTGTATTTCCCGCGGCCCCATTAAGTTTTCAGAAAGTGACGTAAAAAGACTCATGACTAGCCTTGAAGACACAGGCGCCCTTTCAAGCCGCCGCAACAAATCAAGGCAGCAGAGTAACTTTATTCCAAAATCCTATATTTCTTCATCTTCCCCAAATTTTGCAACGATCAAAGCCCTTATAAGCGACCTTTCAGGAAAAGAGCTATCCCTCTGGGAAGTCATCTCCTACTATGCACATAGATTTCTTTTGGGAAAAGGCATTCCGGATGAGATAGCTAACAGTCTGGATTTATCTCAAGTATCTTCGAGTGTGTCTGATTATCTCAAAGATTATCCGTTAAATTTCATAGATGGCGAAGACACTCTTGGAATGCTCTATATTAGCCTTCGAAGGCTTCAGGACAAGAAATCAACAGGCTCCTACTACACTCCTTTTTTTGTTGTAGATGAGCTTCTAAAAGAAATATTTGCCGGCATGGATCGTTCAGTCCGTACCATCTGCGATCCGGCTTGCGGAACAGGTAACTTCCTGCTTAGACTGCCAAAGGATATTCCTTTAGTAAACGTTTATGGGTTTGATACAGATAACAATGCTATAAGGATCACCAGGATCAATATGGTGATCAAGTATCACATCATATCCCGGAATGATCTGGATATTCTTTTTGACAATATCCAAACCAGGGATTTTCTTAGCAATGTGGTTGCGTCAAACACGCGTCTTCAGATATGCAGCGACGAAGTCCGGTCTCCCTCCAGATTCAGACCACAACTGCAAAAATTCAACCTGATAGTAGGAAATCCTCCCTGGGGATACTCCTTCTCAAAGTCCGAAGCAGAATTATTGAGAAATAGATTTAACTGTTATGACACTGTCAAAAACCCCGAATCTTTTTCCCTCTTTGTAGAGCAAGCAATAAATTGCCTTGAAAGAGATGGTATACTCTCATTTCTTTTACCTGAAACAATTCTGTCCGCAGATACACATAAAGGTATAAGACAATATATATTGGATCATTCAACTATTAAATCCATAACTTACCTTGGAGATGTTTTCTATAAAGTTCAGTGTCCAAGCGTGATCCTTACACTGATAAAAAAAGAAAAAAATAACTCACCATATGATTGTTGTGTAAATATCAGTTTTATGAAGTGTCAAAAGGAAGCGTTGCTGAAGTTAAAAGCCTTTTTGGCTGACACCCCGGTAATTTCTTCAGATAATCTCAACATCCTTACAGATAACAGTGAGCAAGCCCTAATACGTAAGATCCTCTCCGCTCCTTCCTTCACCCTGAAGGATAACGCGGACTTTGCCCTTGGTATTGTCACAGGCTCCAATAGAACTCTCCTTAAGGATGCTCCGGGACCGGGACTTGAACCTATTTTAAAAGGTACAGATATTGAGAAATTTTATCATAAAGAAGCCGGAAGCTACGTTCTCTTTGATCCTGACTCATTCCAGCAATGTGCGCCGCCTAAAATGTACAGAGCAAAGGAAAAGCTCTTTTACCGCTTCATAGCAGACGAGCCGATCGTTGCTTTGGATTGCAACAAGACCCTGTCCTTAAACAGTGCCAACATCATCATTCCTAGAGTTCCTGGCTACAGCTGTGCTTATATAATGGCAATTCTCAACTCCTCCGTAATAAGCTTCTTTTATAAAAAGAGCTTTAGAAATCTGAAAGTCCTTCGTTCCTATTTAGAACAGCTTCCGATTGCCACCTGTAGCACAAAAGAGCAAGCCAAGATTGCTGAAATGGCAATGCATCTGGCAGATTTATCCAAAAACCCGGAAGCTTACGAGAAACAAAAGGCCGGACTTGATAGGATGATCGCATCTCTTTACGGCCTTAGCCAACAGGAATATGCCCAAATAAATTCATAAATATAAGTTTACTTTTGCAGTTTAAAGTGTTATAGTGTAACACGTATCTAATAATTGGAGGAAAGCAAAATGTCTTTTGAATACATACAGAAACTCCCTACTCCCGATGAGATAAGACTTGAATTTCCGCTGGGAAAAGAGCTCACAGCTCTCAAGAGAGAAAGGGACAAAATGATCACGGACGTGTTCACAGGAGCAAGCGATAAGTTCCTTGTTGTGGTAGGCCCATGCTCTGCCGACAACGAAGATGCTGTCTGTGATTACGTTGCGCGTCTTGGCAAGCTAAATGACAGGGTCAAGGACAAACTTATCCTTATACCAAGGATTTATACCAATAAACCAAGAACTACCGGTGACGGCTACAAGGGTATTACTTCCCAGCCGGATCCTGAGGGCAAGACAGATTTCCGAGCAGGCCTCGTTGCCATGAGACACATGCAGATCAAGGCAATTGAGGAGTCAGGCCTTACAGCAGCTGACGAAATGCTCTACCCCGAGAACTGGGGCTATGTAGCTGATATCCTCTCCTACGTTGCAATCGGAGCAAGAAGTGTCGAGGATCAGGAGCACAGAATGACAGCCAGTGGCTTTGACGTTCCCGCCGGAATGAAGAATCCCACAAGCGGAACCTTAAGCGTCATGCTTAACTCCGTTTACGCAGCCCAGCAGCCTCACACCTTTGTTTACAGAGGATACGAAGTCAATACAAATGGCAATCCCCTTGCTCACTGCGTTCTTCGCGGTTCCAGCAACAAGCACGGCCAGTCTCTTCCAAACTACCACTACGAAGACTTAAGTCTCCTTCTTAAGTTATACGAGCAAAGAGAGATCATCAATCCTGCTGCTATCATTGATGCCAACCACAACAACTCCGGCAAGCAATACAAGGAGCAGATCAGGATTGTAAAAGAAGTGCTTCACTCCCGCAACCTTAATCCTGATATCAAGAACCTGGTTAAAGGTGTCATGATTGAGAGCTACATCGAGGAAGGCTGCCAGAAAATTGGCGAAGGTGTATACGGAAAGTCCATCACAGACCCATGTCTTGGATGGGACGACACAGAAAGACTTCTACTCGAAATTGCAGAGATGGCATAAAACAATCAGCATAAAAAACAAACAGGACCAGCCGGCGGCTGGCCCTGTCAAACTGTAGACAAAGTAGTTCTAGGGTGTGTTGATTCCTTAGAACTATTTTTGTTGGCTTACTTATCTGCTCCGGTGTTAGGATTGTAGCACCGCTCGCCCCTCCATCAAGGGCTGCCCGTGTAACTGCGAAAGGGCCGTCTGAGGAACGCCGGCCTCTTTCTCGTAACCACAGCGTACTGTCCCTTGACGGTGGGCCTTACTTTGTGCAAATAGGTTACTAACCGGGGCAGACAAGTTGCGCCATTGGTACCTTGCTCTTAACTGATTCCAATTATCCACGCAATTAGCATCCAATGTAAAGAATTCTCACAAAAAGATGTCATACATAGCTTTATACTTCACTTGTTGAATGATAAAAATCAACCTGACACAATGTATCAGTCATAAGGTTGCCTATCTCATGCCAAATAGCCCCATATTCATGACATCTAAGCATCCTTTTAAGGAAATTCACATAATAAGTTGTTGCGCATAGCTTATTAATCCGTTTTTATTGATGATAAAGGCAACATAACAGAATTTATCGCCCCCAAAGATGTTTTTTATGGCTCATAGAGTCTTGGAACTAAAGATATTGAACATCTTCTCATTCGTTTTTGAATAAAAGGTTGTCCACTAAGTTTCAGTTATGGTCATGCCATGAAACGTTCACACCTTCTATGTATGTATTTGCCAGTAGGTGTGAATGGGATTTTGCGTTTCATCACAACCATTTGAAATCAGGGCAAAAGTAGTGAATTCTGAAGCATGGACAATACATGAAAGTTTTGTGAGTTGACAAAAATCATCACAGTAGCCTTAAATACGGCCTAAATGTGAGAACAAACTGATCCAGGGGACATCTATATATACTCACTCAGGTTTTTGATTACCTGGAAATTCACATCAATTGGGTCCTTTTTGATTGGTTGTGATGACTTGGAAAATGAGTTCTTACTTTTTCACAAAAGAGGACTTCTAGGTGTGACACCGTGTAGTTGTTGCAATAGTTGCAATACGTGCCAGACAATTAAATGGGGATTTGGTTATGGGGAATGCAGAAATACTGCCTCAAATTCTTTTAGTGTCTCATGCGACAGTTTATTTCTTTGATTTTTGAGATGTGCATGAGTCTTCATACTACCGTATTGAGGAAAATGAATAATTGAGGCAGATAAAATAGATGTGACGCAACTGCCTTAAATCTTCATGAGAACTGATTCGGCAGAAACACCATCTATTAGACGACTGCCGCTAATTAACAACACACAGATTACGGCAGTGATTAATGGCATTTTTGTTCAAATTCAAACTGCCATATATGCCTAAAACATCAATTGTGGCAGAGATATAAACTCCACCAAGTCATATGGTTATCTGATCTCCAATAGAAAACCTGAATTCACCAGTGGATCCCGCTCGAAAACGAAAACCGCTAAGCTCCCCCTAATCAATGCCCGCTTACAGACCACATAACTATCCCTAGATATCTGTCAATGGAACCGTGGAATAAACCGGACCGCCCGGATGTAATATCAGAATTCATTACATTATACCGATGAGGGCGGGAGGATTTATGCCGCGAAAGTCCATTGATAGATATCTGAGGATGGTTACAATCTATAAAGCGGGTCTTGATTAAGACTTTGTCTACAGTCTGACAGGACCAGCCAGCGGCTGGTCCTGTTCCTTTTTCTGCTCAGTTTCTTATTCTTGCCCAAGCATATGGGTCTTTTGATGAATCTTTTTTCTTTATGTACTGAGATATCGTATTGCTCTCCGAATATCCCATAAGTTCCTGTACAGAAGTTACATCTGCCCCATTGTCCACAAGATGCACAGCAAAAGAATGTCTTAGTGTAAATGGAGTAATATCTGACTTTATCCCAGCCTTTTTTACATAAGTCTTAATAAGTTTCCAAAGTCCTTGTCTGCTCATGGGCTTGCCACTGCAGTTAAGGAATACCGTATCGTCATCCTCATTATCCAAAACAAGCTCATTTCTTGCCCTGAGAAGGTATGTGCTGAGGGCATCCTTAGCTTTTTTGCCATAAGGCACAAGCCTCTCTCTTGCGTTCTTGCCGCCTCCCTGTATCCTTATGCAGCTAAGGCTAAGATCTACATTGGAGAGTTTCAGTGAGATGACCTCCGATGCCTTTAGTCCTGTGGCATACATTAGTTCCAGAATTGCCCTGTCCCTCATTCCCTTGGCATCCTCAGAAAACTTCTGGGATAAAAGATCCTCAATCTCAACGGTAGTAAGCACCCTCGGGCCTCTTTTTTCTATCTGGGGACTCTTAATGTCCTCAGCCGGATTGTCAGAGATATTACCATTTTCCAAAAGGTACCTGAAAAATGCCTTCATGGATGTGTTGTGTCTTGTGATGGATGAAGCAGCGAAATGTTCATCCTGAAGACTTCCTTCATAGTCAAGGAGCCTGTCACTTGTGACGTCACTTATATCCGTCAGTCCCCTTCTCTCCATAAAAGCCGCCATTCTCTCCAGATCTCTCTTGTAAGAGACGACAGTATTTTCACTAACTTTTTTGACCATCCTAAGATAGCCAATAAACTCCTGAATCTGCTCCTCCATCATAACTCTTCCTCATACTCCCTTTTTCCCCTGCATAAATGGCAGCGAAAGCCAAACCGGCATCGTAAGCACATATGCATATCCATACCTGAAATCCACCACCGGCGCAGCAATAAGGAGCGTTGCCACAAGCAGAAGCATCAAAATATGAATAAGTGTAATATTCCTGTGTTTTATAACAAAATAAAGCCCGGCTACAATCCCCCACATGTAAGCCCCTATGCTGAAAAACATTCCATAGATCGGCATAAAATCCGATAGCTTTATCAATATCTCTTTTACCTTAATAAACTTACCGCCAATAATAGGCATGGAATACAGTCCCATATCATTGGCCATTATGCCATCTACATCACCGACACTGTACGCCACGTCAGGATATATATATCCGCCCTCCAAATCATACCACGCCTTGATATAGCTTATAGCATTGCGTGAAAAGAGCCTTAGATAAAGTCCAAGATACTGCCCCTTGTTACTCTCAAGCACCTCAGGGTGACCTGCTCTTACAAGTTCCTTGATGTTATCAGCGTAATTTGGCACATAAAGCTCTTTTACATAAGTCCTGTCTATAACCTGATCAATAAGCCCAAGATCATCCTCAGAAACATTCCCATCATCCACAAGAACCCTTGCAACCTGCTGCAATGGTACAGACAATGATTCCACGAAATCCGGACTTGTTACTCCATAAGCTTTAAACACAGGTCCTTTAACCGCAACAACTATTGCGATTGATACTGCCACAACCACAATTGATGCAGTCAGCTTTTCTCTGAATGCAATTACAAATAATACTGCAAATGGGATAAAAGCGAAAAATGCATTGGATCTGTATAGCATAAACAGCACTGACAGCAGAATAAATCCAAAATAATCAGTCAGCCTTATCCTGTCCTGTCTTTTTCTGTACATTTCTATGATATGGCAGCTAAGAAGAACTGCGATTCCGGCAAATGGTACGTCCTTCCAAACAGTCACAGCAAACACCGCATTAAATGGCATCAGCGCAAAAAATGCTATAGCAAGAACCACATGCCATACTACTACCTTCTGCTCCACTCTTATTACTTCTCTTACGGCAAATGCACTGCACAAAGAAATGAAAATCATTTGAAACAGCGTATAACAGGCTATTCCTCCAATGCTATCACCCATGAGTTTTACACCAAGTTCATAGAACAGTTTGATAGTGAGTGTATGTATAACCGGGTGGTGATTTGAGTAAGCTGTTTCCCCTATGATCTGCTCATACTGCACCAGAGAATCCGCAGTCATTATTCCCGGATATTCGTAAAGATAATATGGAAGATACATAAGTAGGCAAACAAATGCAGTGATAATAAAGATAAGGTATTCAAGAGACGGAGTAAGCTCTTTTTCCGAAGTAGTAACCTCTTCCCCCGGCTTCTTCTCAAAATTATCCTTCAGACACAAATGCAAAGCGAGCCTGATAAGTATAACGCCAAGAGCATAAAAGCCAACAAACAGGATCAGCACCGTCAGGAGTCGGAACAAACCACTTGTAAACTGAGCTGTACGATCCTTATATAGAAGAAACGTCACGAGTCCTCCGACGCCAAGAGATACGCCATGAGTTAGAGGTATCATTGGCAGCGTTGTTTTTTTGACATATTTATACCCTGAAAGCCACTTGTTTACTGCACAAAAGCACACAAAAAGAACTACCGTAAGCGGATTTCTTACGGTAATTCCTGTCGCCAGCTGAATGCCCCAGCAGGCAAAAAATGGCAGAATATATTTATATATCACATTATCAGGATAGTTTTCTTTGGTCATACCAAATATCACACACCTTCGCCATCCATTATTTTAGAAAGTTTAGAGTATATCTCAAGATTATCAAAGGTTGCAAAGTAGTCTCTTTCTGTCTCTGCACGCCTTATAAGCTCAACACTTCCGTCCTTCTTAATAAGCAGCTCAGAGCTCTTTAGCTTGCCATTGTAGTTATACCCCATGGAGAAGCCGTGAGCGCCCGTGTCATGGATAAAGAGATAATCTCCCATCTCAATCTCAGGAAGCTTCCTCTCAATTGCAAACTTGTCGTTGTTCTCGCAAAGAGAACCTGTTACATCATACACATGGTCCAATGGAGCATTCTCTTTTCCAAGAACAGTAATGTGATGATATGCGCCATACATCGCGGGTCTCATAAGGTTAACCGCACAAGCATCAACACCAATGTACTCCTTGTAGATATGCTTCTCATGAATAGCCTTGGTAACAAGACCGCCATATGGTGCGAGCATATATCTTCCCATCTCAGTGTAGATAGCCACATCACCCATTCCGGCAGGAACAAGAATTCTGTCATACTGCTCGTGAACGCCCTTTCCTATGGCAGCGATATCATTGCCTTCCTTATCAGGAAGATAAGGAATACCAACTCCGCCGGAGAGGTTTATGAACGCGATCTTTGCACCAGTCTTTTGCTGAAGTTGGGCAGCAAGTTCAAAGAGCTGGCCTGCAAGAGATGGATAATAATCATTTGTGACTGTGTTGCTTGCCAGGAATGCATGGATTCCAAAGTTCCTGGCACCTTTTTCCTTGAGTATCTTAAAGGCATCAAAGAGCTGATCCCTGGTCATACCATACTTGGAATCCCCGGGATTATCCATGATCTGATTGCTCATGGTAAACACTCCGCCGGGATTGTATCTGCAGGAAATCGTCTCCGGAATCTTACCTATAGTTTCCTCAAGAAAATCAATGTGGGTAAAGTCATCAAGATTAATGATAGCCCCCAGCTTGTCCGCATACGCAAACTCCTGTGCCGGAGTATCATTTGATGAAAACATGATATCAGAGCCCTTGGCATCAACTGCAGCGCTCAGCATAAGCTCAGTCATCGATGAGCAGTCAAAACCGCAACCAACCTCTTTAAGTATCTCCATTATTCTGGGATTCGGAGTTGCCTTAACAGCAAAATACTCTCTAAAACCCTTATTCCAGGAAAATGCATCATAAACAGCTCTGGCATTTTCAATAATGCCCTCTTCGTCGTAAATATGGAAAGGAGTAGGATATTTCTTTACGATCTCCTCTACCTTTTCCTTAGTCACAAAAGGTTTTTTCATAATTTTCCTCCGAATGCATAATATACAAAAACTTACCTCAAACTTTAACACACCACAGTATCAAATTGCAAGAAAAAATTTATGTATACTAAATGTTTTCAATCTGCCAGTCAATTGGATCAAGTCCTCTGGATACAAGAAATTCATTGGCTTTACTGAAATGTTTGCATCCAAAAAATCCTCTGTAAGCAGAAAGCGGACTTGGATGGGGCGCAGTGAGCACCAGATGGTTCGGATTTGTAAGCATCGGTCTTTTCATCTGTGCAGGTCTTCCCCAAAGCATGTAAACAACAGGCTCTTCTTTTTTATTAACTGCCTCAATTATGGCGTCAGTAAACTGCTCCCATCCCTTTCCCTGGTGGGAATTAGCCATATGAGCGCGCACAGTAAGCACTGTATTTAATAAAAGCACTCCCTGATCAGCCCATTTCTTCAGATATCCATTATTTGGTATATAACATCCCAGGTCATCACTAAGCTCTTTATAAATATTCTGAAGTGAAGGCGGCGTATCAGCCTTACCGGGAAGTACAGAGAAAGAAAGCCCGTGTGCCTGCCCCGGTTCATGATACGGGTCCTGCCCCAGAATCAGCACCTTAACATCCTTAAGTGGCGTAAAATGAAGTGCATTAAAAATATCCTCAGAAGGCGGATAAATCACCTGCGTGCTGTATTCGTCCTTAACAAACTGATATAAATTCTTATAGTAAGGCTTCTTAAACTCGTCTCCTACTGCCTTAAGCCAGTCGCCTGTTATCATTCCCATCTGACTGGAACTCCCTTCCCTTTAAGATATTCTTTTACCTCGCAAATCTCCAATTCCTTATAGTGGAAAAGAGATGCTGCAAGTGCTGCGTCTGCGCCACCTTTTGTCAGCGCATCATAAAAATGTGAAAGTTCACCTGCTCCACCTGAAGCAATAACCGGTACAGAAACAGCGTCTGCCACCGCTCTAGTCAGCTCGATATCGTATCCGGCCTTTGTTCCATCGCAGTCCATGCTGGTAAGAAGAATTTCTCCCGCTCCCAGGTCTACAGCTCTTTTGGCCCATTCCACGGCATCGATCCCCATATCAATCCTTCCGCCATGTTTGTAGATATTCCATCCGCTGCCATCTTCTCTTTTCTTGGCATCTATTGCTAGAACTATACACTGGCTTCCAAACTTGTCAGCTCCCTCAGCTATAAGCTCAGGTCTGTCGATAGCAGCCGAATTAACCGATACCTTATCAGCTCCCTCTCGAAGTATTGCCCTGATATCATCTACAGTCCTTATTCCTCCGCCAACCGTAAATGGTATAAAGACTTTTTTGGCTACCTCTCTTACCATATCGGCAACGGTAGCTCTTCTCTCATTAGAGGCTGTTATATCAAGAAATACAAGCTCATCTGCACCAGCCTTAGAATATGCCTCTCCAACCGATACTGGATCGCCGGCATCCTTTAGATTAACAAAATTTATTCCTTTAACAACTCTGCCATTATTTACATCCAGACAGGGGATTATCCTCTTTGTCAGCATATCATCACTCCTTATATGTGCATGAAGTTCTCAAGTATCTGCATTCCCACATCCGCGCTCTTCTCCGGATGGAACTGGCATGCAAATACGTTTCCGCTTTCAACTGAAGCATCAACAGTTACGCTGTAATCGGTAGTTGCTGCTACGATGTTTCTATCTGTAGCACTAAGGTAATATGAATGGACAAAGTAGACATATGGCTCTCCTGTTATTCCCTTAAAGAGCCTTGCACCTTCAGTAATCTTAAGGCTGTTCCAGCCTATCTGGGGAATCTTGTAAGCATTTCCCTTCTCGTCAGTATCCGGCATGGCCTTTATCTCACCACGCAAAATGCCCAGGCCCTTAGCTCCTTCTGATTCCATACTGGATTCAAAAAGAAGCTGCTGACCCAGGCATATTCCCAAAAAAGGTACATCCTTTTTTACTACTTCTTTAATTACTTCTTCTAATCTGTATTCTCTTATGCGATCCATGGCATCGCCAAAAGCGCCAACCCCGGGAAGTACCACGCGGTCACCCCTTAAGATTTCTGCCGGATCTGCGGTAACAACAGTCTGCGCTCCAAGATACTGGAAAGCCTTCTCTACACTCTTAATGTTACCTGCATCATAGTCGATAATAGCTACCACTTCGCATCTCCTCCCGTTTTTTGGTTTCGATGCCCTGAAATGGTCATGACTGAAGTGTTCCCACTATTTCCATGAGTCTGATAGTATAGTCCCTATCCTTCTTGATGGAGTTGATCTCCTCAACGTCTGCCAGGGACAAGCCATAACTGTCTGAGAGCAACGATACTATACTATCGTACACGCTATTAACTTCAATTTCAACACTATACTTGGCTGCCTCTTCCAGAAGATCGTCCTTATTGCGCATAGCCATGAGAAGCATATCCAGGGCTTCTTCCTTCATATTCATTGCAGTGTAGTTATTGTAGCCATCCAAATATCTCTGTGCCCAGGCAAGAACCCTCGACTGTTCGTAAATTACAGTTTCGTCTTCTGTCATATTCTTGCCATAAAGCATCTTATAAGCTGTTGTATATTCTTTGTGCGTATATGCCGCTTCCGCCCTGTCTGATGCTATTTTGTCAGGAAGAACCAGTGCAGGTATGCATACCAGAATACCAAGGCTGGCCGCAAATATTCCAGAAACAGCAATCTTTTTAGGTGAAATAGCCTTCTCCGGCGCTCCCGGATCCTTAGGAGGCTTTGGCTTTTTCTCTTTCTTTGGCTTTGGCGGTTTTTTCTCCTTTGGCGGCTTTTCCTTCTTTGGCTTTTTCTCTTTGGCTTTCTTTTCTTTTTTCTTTTTCTTGCCCTTGCCGCCCTTATCGCCTTCTTCACCAAGTTCATTAAGAACCTGCTGATTTTCATCTGTCAGGCTTGCGAGGCCTTCATTGTCAGACTCTTCATCTTCTTTTACAAGCGCCTGGAAGAGTCTTGCAAAGAAACCGGGCTTTTTTTCTTTCTTTTCCTTAGTCTTTTTGCCCTTTTTCTTTGGATTATCATCCTTGTCATCATCTAAAGCACCGCCACCACCCTTCTCAGGAATGGAAGCAAGTTCGTCAAGTGAAGGCTCGACTCCCAGATCATCAAAGCCATCTTCTGTCAGGGCATCCAGGATCTCTTCCTTAGGGATCTCCGACTCTTTTGCATGTCCGGTCTCTTCATCTTTATGAGCAGTGCTCTCAATATCTTCTATCTCATCACCCGCAAGAGAATTCATGAGAGCATCAAGATCCTGCATGGAAACTTCATCTGAAGCATCTGCCGCAGCATTTTCCATCGCTATGTCAGGGATAGAATCATCAATAGAAGCAACTTCACCTTCTGTTGCGCTTGCATCTCCCTCTTCTCCTCCAAGAAGATCATCCAGGCTAGCCTCCAGAGCATCGAGGTTAAAGTCATCTTCAGATATGGAATCAAGGGATGCAGCCTCTGTTGGAGATGGCATATCTCCTCCGGTTCCTCCATCCAATGTAAAACCTGCATCTGCCAGTGCATCAAGATCCGCAGTATCTTCTCCCGCGTTAGCAGGTTCTGATTCTTCTAAAGGAACATCCTGTGGTATTGCATCTTCAGTAGGTGGTTCTTCTGACGGCAGATCCATTGGGATATCATCTGTGTTTCTTGGTTCATCTTCAGCGTTTTCAAGTGCTCCGATCAGATTACCCATCTCATTCTCAAGATCATCAAGAGACAGATCATCTAAGTTCATATCTTCCGGTTCTTCTGAAGATGGTTGTTCTGCTGCAGGCTCTTCTACTAAGGGCTCTTCTGCCGGCGGCTCATCAATTACCGGCTCTGTTTGTGCCGGTTGCTCATCGGGAAACGGTTCATCCCCGTCTTCTTTCAAATTGTCTAAAACGTCACTAAGGCTCTCCGATGATGAATCTTCTCCAGAATTAAGGAGTTCATCTTCAGGCATATCATCCAAAAGATCTGTTAGGATTTCCTCCGGAGTCTGATCTGCA
>JAEEGL010905737.1_pt1 | contig 15596 bp, 7 predicted proteins | sample 9134231 | NCBI WGS metagenome assembly JAEEGL01 (sample SAMN16246548, study PRJNA631951) | gut metagenome | biome: gut microbiome; feature: rumen; material: fiber-attached | host: Bos | place: Iran: Karaj | collected 2018-10
ACGACGAAGGTCAGCACATCGTCCTGTCCGCCCTCTCCGCCGATGGTCAGGAAGTGGCGGTCGTTGCTCACAGCCCCAGTGGAGAGCCCGCGCAGCTCAGTGCCGGCATAGACGCTCACCTGGGCGTTGGCAACCACCTCGTTGCCATTCTTCACCACGGCGATCATGGTCATGTTGTCCTTGAACGGGTTGGTGAGCAGTGACGATTGAGCGGCGCTATCCATGCGGCGAGGTGCGTTCCTGCGTCCGCTGACAATAGGCTTCGGGTAGTTGAAGGTCTTGGCAGCACCGCTGTTGCTGTACATGTAGCCGTCGCCGGGAACCAGTGCTTTCAGCAGACCTACCCACTCACCCTCTGTGTAGCACGAGAAGCTCGTCTGGTTCTTCACCAGGTCGCCCTCCTGTGCCACGCTGGCGAAGGCGGCGTCGAGCGAGTTCGTAGCCTGGCAAGGATAGCCAATCCACGTCCAGCCGCTCTTCAGCGTGATGTCTGTCTCGGCAAAGTTCACAGGCTCGCCGATAAGGGTCTCCTCGTAGGGCTCGGCGGAGTTCAGCTTGTACATCTTGTCGTAGGCGAAGCTCTTCAGGCCGCCCATCCAGTTAATCAGCGAGTTCTGGCCGTCGGTGATGGTGTTGATGGCGTCCTTGGCGTCCTTGAACACCACGCTCACGTCGTTCGTTTTTGGCTGTACGTAGAGCGAGAACCACTTCCACGAAGCCTTGTCGTGGCTCAGGTCTTGCTCAATCTCGTTCAGCGGAGCGAACACCACGGGCTCGGTGAAAGAGCCGATGGCCTTGTCGGAGACGAACGTGAAGGCGCTCTCGTTGCTCACGTTGACCGATGGATAGATAGTGCCCGTCGAGGCGTCGTAGGCCTTGTAGGTCAGCTCAGCCTCGTCCTTGCCGTAGATGTTGAGCATCACCGTGTAGCTGTCGTAGCGGCTGAAGTACTTCGGACTGGCCACACCGACACATTCGGTGCCCCGGAAGGCGGCCACCAAGTCTTTCGTGTCGCTGCTCTGCACCCCGTCGATGTTCAGCGTGCCCACGATGGTCATCGTCGTCTCACCGGGTACTGCGGTCCACAGCGGAGCGTCGCCCTCACAGGTCACGGTGATGAAGAGCGGGGCGGCAATGCTCTGCGAGCCCGTCAGGTAGACGGTTGTCTCGTAGGTGCCGATGGGTAAGACGTCGGCCACGGTGAACGTCAGCTTACCAGTCGACAGTGGCGACAGCGTACCGCCCTCCACGTTGGCACTCAGCCATGTGGGTAGGCCGCTCAGGCTCCATGACTCGCTCTGCGAGCCGCGGTTCTCGATGGTAGCGGTGAACTGAGCATCCTCGGTGTCTGTCTTTGTCACGGCGATGTCGTTTTCCTGCCAGCGCAGGTTGTTCTGCTGCACGAAGACGCTCCAGGTGATTGGCAGGGCGGCGTTGCCGTTGATGTCCCTCCCGTGCTTGGCGGTGATGTAGATGTTGCATCCCTCTATCTTGGCGGGCTGTTCCTCGAGGTTCACCTTGATCTGTCGCTCGCTGGCCACGAAGGAGAACTGCACGCTCTCCATGGTCGGTGCGGGCTTCAGGGCAGCAGTGTTGTCCTTGCTGGCGGTGCCTGTGGTGGTGGCGGCGCCCTCGGTGTAGAAGGCGATGTTTCCGGCCTGCTTCTCTGTGACGTCAGACAACGTAGCGGTTGATACGAGCTGGTTGTACGAGTCGAGGACGAAACTCTCCATTGGGTAGTAGGCCATGAGACCCGTCTCGTCGGTCTTTACGCGCTGATGCATCGTGTTCTTGATGACGTCGGCCGTGCGGCGTCCCTTCCAGATGCGCACCTCGTCGATGGCACCCTTCAGCATCTGGTCGTAGGTGTAGAGCCCCTGCCCGTCGAGGCTGGTGCGGTGGCTGCCCAGCATCAGCCTGTCGCCGTAGAGGGCGGGCATGGCCGAGCTGGCGAGCTGCTTGCGCTGCTGTCCGTCGACGTAGATGATGCCGCTGCCGTTGGTGCTCTTCAACACGTTCACGGCCACATGGTGCCACTGACCGTCGCGCAGGTCGGTGCTCATCACCTCGACGGGAGAACCGCCGAGTGCGAGCTCCATCTTGCCATTAGCGTTGAGGCGCAGGTCCATGACCTGCGAGCTGAGGATGGAAGCGGTGGTGGTGTTGCTCTTGTCGGCCTTGAACCAAGCCTCGATGAGGTAGTCCTCCGAGGCCGTGGTGTTCAGTGCGCCGATGTTGAGGGCAGCAGCCTTCGTGCCGTCGAGTGTCAGCGCATAGTTGTCGCCGTTTATCCACCAGGCGTTTGTGCCGGGCAGCGTCATGTTGCGGCTGCGGGCACGGTCGGTGGCCACGTCGCCGTGACCCTCGTTCAGCTGCCAGTAGCCGATGAGGCCGTTGGTGAATTGGCTTTTCGTGGTGTACATGTCGGCCTGGGCCTCGGCCATGGAGCGGGCGCTGTTCCAGAAGGCCAGCTCCTGTACCTTGGCGGTCAGGTTCTCACCGCCAACGCTGACGGGGCCGTTGCCCTCGTAGGCGGGCAGCTCGGCGTTAGCCAGCAGCGAGACGGTCTCGGCATCCTTGGCGTAGCCGGCGCTGACCGTGTTGTTCTCAGCGTCGTAGCTCACGTTCAGGTACATCCACTTGCCAGCAGGCAGGGTGGCCGAAGAGGTGGCCTTGGTGCCGTTAACGGCTGCCACGAGCTTGCCGCCCTCTATGGCGACGGTGAAGTTCTGATCCTTGGTGCCATGCATCAGCAGACGGCCGTCGGTGCTGTAGTTCACCCACAGGCTGGCGCTGAACGACTTGCCGCTCAGGTCTATTGTGCCCTCGGTCTTGGCGGCGTTCTCGCCTGTCAGGCTCAGGGCAACGTCATGGGCCACCTCGCTCTCGTTCAGCACGCCCACTACGTCGAAGTTTGTGGTCTTCGACAGGATGCCGCTTTTGATGTCCTCGTTGAAGGTGATGGTGAGGTCGTCGCCGCTGCTCAGAATGCCGCTCGCTGGCGAAGGTGTTGCCATGAGCTGTGGTCGGGCCATGTCGCGGACGATGGTCAGCTCCTGGCTCTCGTTGTTCACCTCAACACCGCCCTGGTCGCAAACCGTGATGGCGCGGAACACGTAGGTCTGGTCGCTGAAGTCGCTCTGACGAAGGTCGATGACATAGTTCAGCTTGCTCGTTCCCTCGAGGGCAGGAAGCAGAAGCAGGTTCGCATCATGGGCCACCTTTTCCTCGTCCTTGGTGTACTCCTGAAGGGTCTTGAAGTTAGCATCGTTCTGACCCTTGTACTGCAGGCGGATGCCCGTCAGAGAGGCCATCGAGTAGTTGTAGCCGCTGATGGACAGTGCCTGCGCCGTCTCGGTGTCGGTGTTGACAAGGCTGTGGGTAGCAGCCAGCTGCACATCAGAGCAAGTGGGCTGGAAGAAAAACGAAACCATCGTCGTGTCGGCAATCTCCGGGAACACGCCCGTGTTGTCGGCTTGGCAGGTTGACGATATGCGGAGCATGATGTCCTCGTAGTTCAGGACGTCGGGGTTCGACTGCTCCACGGTGAACGTCTTCGTCATGGTCTCGCCGGAGGGCACCAGGATGGTACGGCCCTTGTTGATGTTCACACCGTCCATCTTGACAACCAGTCCGTCGGGGTTCGACGTGTCGACCACGTTCAGGTTGTACCATACGTCCTCGCCAGTGTCGCTGTTGTTGCGCAGATAGACCTTGAAGGTGCCTGTGCCGCCGGCGGGTATGCCGGTGATGAGCTGAGAGGCAGCCTCAATCTCGGGCTTCTCAATCTGAACAGTCTTCTCTGAGATGACGGTGCCAGGCTCGTAGTACTTCGTCTGAATCTCGTCCTCGTAGGGGCAGCTGGTGGCGCCGCCACGAGTGTAGAAGATGGGGCCGTAGTTGTCGGGAGCATTGAACACGTCCACCGACAGATAGTCGTCGTCGCCGCTCTCAGCAATCGTGAAGCTGAAGCCGGTCGTCTTCTCGTCGGTATTCACGTAGGTCGTAGAGGCAGAATAGTTGCTATAGATTTCAATCTTCATCTCAAAGCCGTTGCCGTCCTGGTCTAACTTACCGGAATCGGAGAACACGGCGTTAATCTCCTCCGTGTTCTCGAACGAGTGGCTGTCTACGTCCGTCACCTCGGTGGTGCGTGTGAGGGCTCCGCCGGCGTCTATGGTGTAGTTGTCGATGAGATACTCGTCGCGGTTCTTGATGGCCAGCACCTTCGCTTCCTCATTACGTGCCAGCTGCTTGCGCCAGCCCTTGATCTGTTCGTTGTAGAACTGCACCATGTCCTGATAGATCTCGCCTGACGTCTTCCAGTCTTCCGGCAGAATCATCCAGTACGACGGGCCGCGGAAGATGCCGTCGGCATCTGTTCCCTTCGCCATCTCCTTGGCCGCGCTGCCCCAGACCGTCTTGTCGCTGTTGTTCGTTCCGAACTTCTCGTCGGTCTTCTGAAGCGTGGTCACGTAGAGCGGGTTCTCACCCTTGGCGGGATGTGCCACGGTGCCCGGGTTCGCCACGACGATGAGGAGGCTGTCGCGCAGCTTCTCATAGTCGGGAATGAGACGGTTCTCAATATAGTTCTGTGTGTGCATGAAGGTTGTGCCGAACTGTTCGCCGGCGCTGAATCCGTCCTCCATCGCCAGCTCGTAGCTGCCGCTTACCTCGTTCTTTTTCACCTTGACGACGTGGCATGCGCCGAAGATGGTGTTCTTCGACACTCCGATGAACAGGTCGCCGGGGGCTCCCACGAAGTCGGGCTCTGCGCTCGTCGTGATGTCCTCGTTGAGCACGGTGGTGTGTGCCCACGAATTGTTGGTGCCCACGGTGGCGCTCGTCTCCAGCGAGCCGCCTGTCTGTCCGCTGACGGTGCTCTCGGTGATGACGGCCACGCCGACGCCGTTGGCCGTCTTTATCTGTATGGCGCCGTTGGTGAAGTACTCGAAGGAGCCGCCGGCCTTGGCGCTGATGCTCAGCGTGCCCTCCTCGGTGTGAGAGGTGCCCTTCGAATAGGTGATGCTCGAGCCGGTGCCGGGCGGGTCGCGCAGCACCATCAGCACCTGGTCGGGAGCCTGCGTGGTGAAGTTGTTGCCCGTGGAGATGGCACCCAGCACGATGGCCTTGAACGTGGCGTTGCCCTCCCAGCTGAGCCAGGTGCCGCCGTTCTCGAAGGCTATCGACAGTCCACGGGTGAAGGGCGCCTGGATGTTGGGCAGACCGGCGGTGAAGGTGTAGGAGAGGCAGCCCAGGGAGTCGAGGGTGAACTCCTTCTCGTTGCCCTCGACGATGGAGCCGTCGGCCAGGCTCACCATGACGCCCGTGGCATACTGGTTCTCTATCTTCACCTGCTTCTCGGCCAGGGGCACGAGGTCTTCGAGGGCCGGCGTCACGTCGCGGTTCTCATAGCGCTCGTAGGCATGGAGCTGGTAGGTGTAGATGCCCATCTCCTGATAGACGGGGTAGCCGAAGGTGTAGCTCACGGCGCCGTCGGCCGTGGTGTAGAGGGCGACGTCGGCCTCCTTGCCGTCGAGCCCTTTTACGCGGATGCTCCTGTCGCCGAAGCCGCCGTCGGCGTTCTCCGTGAGGTCGATGATGCTCTTGCTCTTATACGCTATCTTGGCACTGGCCACATACTGGAACTCCTCGTCGCTGCCGGCCAGGGTGTCGGTGAGCACGCGCGTGGGGTTGGTGGCGTCGATGTCGGGCAGGTTGCTGAAGGTGATGTCCTTGTTAGACGGTATCTCGACGCTCTCCACGGTGTACTTCAGCGGCAGCAGCTCGGCCACCCACTCGCCCGTCTCGCCGTCGGTCTCGATGGTCACCTTGTTGGCACCCTTCGCCACGTAGGCCTTGCTGCCCATGTTGGCGGGGGCGTCGAAGTCGCGCTGCCGGGCGGTGTTGTTGTCCCAGCTGACGGGCGTGCCCTGCTCGGTGGCGTTGATGAAGTATTTCTCGCTGTTGGCGTAGGTGAGCGTGAGGCGGGCCTTGCCGATGTTGGCGACGCTCTGGCGCATGCCCAGGGGCTTGGCATACTGTATGTCGCCACCGGCCACACGACCGGCGACGACGACGCGTGTGCTGTCGTGGAAGGTGAGGCCGCGCTGCTCGGCCTCGAACGTGAAGCGGGTGCCCACGCTGTCGGGGTCGGCGGGGAAGCGGCCGTTGCCGGCAAAGACGTGGCCGCTCTTCTTCACCTGCAGGAAGTGGTCGCCGATGGGGACGTCGACGCTGAACTCACCGTCGGCGTTGGTCTTGATGGCCTCGCCGTCACGGGCGGCCAGGTTGCCGTCGACATAGACCAGGACATCCTCGACGGGGATGTTGGTGCCGTCGTAGACCACGCGGCCGCTGACGGGGAAGGAAGAGACGTCCTCGAAGTTCACGCCGCTGTAAGAGAGGGAGTTGAGGTTGAAGAAGCGGCTCTCGTTGTTGGGGTTGAAGCGGTGGACGCCCAGCGTGGGGGTGATGGTGTAGCTGGTGCCCTCGCCCTGGAAGGGAATGCCGCGCAGCATGTAGTTGCCGTCCTTGTCGGTGTAGGTCATGAGGCTCAGCTGCGCCTCGCTGGGCACGACGTCCTTCTCGCTCTTGGCGGCGACGTTCGTCGTGGCGTGGTGGCCGTTGCTCACGCCGTTCTGCTTGCTGAAGTCGTAGGCGATGGTCTGGCTGGCCAGTCCCTCGTCCAAGGGCCAATAGACCTGCAGGCCCTCCTCAGAGCCGTTGAGCGTGTGGTTGAAGTTCTTCTCCAGCTCGCTGCGGCTGAGGGCGCGGTTGAACACGCGGAACTCGTCGATGTAGCCGTTATAGCAGACGGCGGCCTTGCGTGCTGCCCAGTTGCCGATGCCGAACATGCCGCCGGCATTCGCCACCTGACCGTCGTTCATGGCCTTGGTGGCCGTCGACACCCTGGCCGGGGTGCTGCCGTTCTGGCTGTAGACGGTGATGAGCTTGGCCGACTTCTCATAGGTCATGGCCACGTTGGTCCACTGGTCGTAAGGAGCAAAGATGGTGTCGCTCAGCGTGGCGGCGCTGTTGTTCAGGCCGACAACGACCATGGCCCGCTTGGCGTCGACCTTCTGCAGGTCGATGAAGATGGCACGGGGAACATCGAAGAACACGACGGCCTCCTCATGACGGTTCATCTCCGACGACGGGTTGATCCACATCTGAACGGTGAAGTCGCTGCCGAAGATGTTCACCAGGTCGTCGGACGTGGTGGTGCAGGTAAGGCCCGAACCGCCGGTGGAGGTGTTGGCGCTGCCGTCGAAGCGCAGCGAGCGGTTGCTCTTCACGCTCTCGCCGTCGGCATTGTTGGCGCCCAGCGTAATCTTAACACCCTCGACGGCAGTGCCCGAGCCGTAGGTGATGCGGCCGCTGACCACACCGGTGGCCAGGCAGAAGCCGTCGGTCTTCTTGGCAGTGCCCTCATAGCGCACACCCTCGTACATGTCGAAAATCTTCAGACGATACTCGTTGAACGAGCCCGGCTGGGCAGTATTGTCGTCATAGCTGTAGGTGCTCGACGTGCCTGAGGTGGTGTAGATGTCGGCCCACATGTTCTCGCTGGTGCTGCCCAGGGGACGGCGCTGAAGGCTGAAGTAAGTGGGCTCGGTACCCACCTGGTTGACGGTCCAGCTGAGCTTTACCGAGGTGCTGTAGTTGCCACGAGAAGCGGTGAAGCCCGTGAGGCTGGAGCCGGTGGTCACCGTGGCCGTCTCGGGAGAGCTGTAGACGTCCTGGTCCTGCACGTTGATTTTCACCCGATACTGGTAGGGCTTGTGAGTCTGCACATTGGCGTCGGTATAGCTGCCGCTCGTCGTCGAAGAGCTGGTGATGTTGTCTGTCCGGAGGTCGGTCCATGTCGAGCCGCCGTCGTCACTGCGCTGCACGTAGAGCTTATAGGTCTTCGAGGTGCTGGCATCCTTGATTTCGTTGTGGCTCCAGTTGAAGGTGATCTTTCCTTCGTTCACCTCGGTCGAAAGGTTGGAGAAGGCGAAGTCACGGTTCAGGGTGTAGCGCACGAATGAGCTGAGCCCTTCGGCATCGCCCTCGCTGTTGATGGCCCATCCCTTAGGCTGGTAGCACACGGTGTAGGTATAGGTGGTGCCGTAGGTGAGGTCGCCCTTTGTGTCGGTAAAGGTATATGTGCCGTTGGCCGTCTCGCCCAGCTTTATCTGCGATGAGGCATTGCCGGTAATCTTACGGTAGATGATCCATTTGCCGTCGGTGGCCGTGTTGGTGTCGTAGGCATCACGCTTCCAGCTGATGGTCACATTCTTGCTGTAGGTGTTGTAGCCCGACAGCTGGACATCGGTGGGACGTGGCTGGCCGGGGATGGTGATGGCGCCGTAGTCCTTGTCGAAGCGGATGGGCTCTGTGGTGGTGCTTGCACTCGACGGTTTTTCATTCTTGTAGTACTCAAAGCGGGGATAGATGGTGACGGGCGTGTAGTTGTCGGTGACATCAAACTCGCCAGTGCCTGTCAGCGTGGAAAAAGCATTGCTGTTGGGGTTCAGCCACTTTTCCGTGCAGTCATACTTGTACATGATGGTCTGTGTGGACCAGCCTGAGTAGTTGGTGAAAGCAGGATAGTTGAACTTGATTTTCTTGTCGCTGGAGCGTGAGAAATTGGTGATGCTGATGGTCGGCATGGTCACGCTGGGCTTATCGGTGGTGAAGAGCGTCTGGTCGACTTGCTTGCCGCTGCCGTTGTTGTAGTTCCAGTAGCCCTTCCAGCCGATTTTCCACTGTTTGTCAGAGAAATTGCGCTCGATGGCTATGTCGATGGTAATCCAATAGCTCTTGTTGCCGTTCTGGTCTTTGTAAGGGTTGATGGCAGAGACGTAGACATTTGTCACGCCGCTGATGCCATAGGTCCTCGTGACGACTAATCCGTTGTATTTCTCCACAAAATTCTTGGCTTTGTCCTCGTTGTTGCTGCCTACATCGTAATAGCCTGAGAGCAATTCCTTGAACGAGCAGAGCTGCTTGCCGTCGATCATGAGGACGGTCTTTCCGCTTCCGCCGACGTTGTCGCCTCGCCAGAAGAAGTTGTCGCCGCCATAGTCGAAGAACATGACATCGAACGAATAATGGAGCGTGCCGTTAATCGACACCGATTTCGAGAGGTTCACGAAGTCGGGGCCGTATGCTCCGGCCCAAGCCCCTTGCCCCAAGAAAAGCAGCATCAGAGGCGCCAGGCAGCGCCGCAATGCCCGTCCGAGGCACGGTGTCAGCGTCCCTATCGGAACGCTACGCCAATTGAACAGTAGTTTTTTTGTTTCCATAATTGAATGGTTGGTTAAAGAATAGTGTTATGTATAGATAATTCTGTTAATCTCTTAATGTATAGATAATTTCTATTAATCTTATGAGTCCACTTTTAGAAGTACGTAGCCACCTGGTAACGGTGCGCAGCCACTCTCCTCCCTTCAAGGGTAATCTGTGCGCAGCCACTCCCCTCCCCTCCAAGGGGAGGGGTAGGGGTGGGGTCTCTAACTTTTGAACAACCAAATTGTAATCTATTGGTAGCCAAATATATACAGACCCCACCCCTGCCCCTCCCCTTGAGGGGAGGGGAGTGGCTGCGCACCCCTTCCCCCTACAAGGGAGGGGAGCGGCTGCGCGTAGTTTCTGGCATATATAGATCATACCTATAAATATTTTTAAGTTCCGCTTTTATTTCACCAGGACCTTCTTATTGCCCATGATGTAGATTCCCTTCTTTAAGCCAGAAGCCTGAACTCGACGGCCATCCAAGGTTGAGATGCCAGGTGCAGGGCGTTGCGTGTTGGAAGTGAAGGAAATGCCTGTTGTTTCATCGTCTTCTGAGTCGATGGTGAGACAGAAGGGCTCCAGCTTCTTGCCCACGATTTCGTTGGTTTTGAACGATACCGTCACCTCGGGAATGTCGGCGACGGTGGGGCTGGCGAAGTCGTCGCCATAGATGACGCTGAAATGGAACGTGTCGCCCTCCGTGCCGCGTATGGTGAGCACACAGAGGTCTTCGTCACCGGCAATGCTGCGGCTGCAGTGGCGCAGCTCGTTGTGCTGGTCATAGACAGCAATCTCGTAGTTCTGCAGCCGTGGCCCGTCCTTGCCCATGCGCACCTCGCAGAGGTAGTACATGGCATTAGGCCAGGTAGAAGGCTGGCTCCAGCTGGGGAAGTGGGTGGGGCGGTCGTAAAGGCCGTCGTACTTCCCGTTCTCATCGGGATCGGTGTCCCAGGCACGTGCCTCAGTGCCGCCGGCCAACAGGAACAGGGCGGCGAGCAACAGGCGTAAGCCGGGAATGGCATAATCCCGCAAACAGTTCGTAGTTGTTCTCATGTGTTTATTGTTTGTTTAAGTTTCGTATTCGCTCAACTTTTTGGAGTTAAAGGAGTTATCGACTTTTCTCAGCGTCTTCGGTGGCACAGGTGGCAGACTCTATCACCCGTCCGTACTCGGTGAGTGAGTAGAAGATGTAGATGAACACAGCGATGCCCACCGTTGTCAGCACGGTGAAAGGCCACACCAATGTGGGGGTGGCGACCGTGATGACAATGCTGCCAATGCCGAAGAGGATGATGAGATGACAGCAGATGACGAAGGAATGGTGGCCGCTGAGCACTTCACGCTTTGCCTCAGATGTCCACCAGCCAGATGCCCCGTCGTCAGCAGGCATGCTCAGCAGCGAGCGACGCACAAGATAGTAAGTGCGGTAGAAGGTGAAGGCGATAAAACCGGCGTGGAGGAAGAAGACAGACTTAGCTATAGCTGCTTTTATGGTCTCTATAGCATCTATAGACTGGAGGCCGCTGGGGGCTAATAGCGTCCAGTAGGCTGTTATCCCTAACAATAATATAAAAAGGTCACGAGCGATGATTCTCTTTGTCAGGTAGTCGGGGCGCATGAGTGAGATGTGGCTCCACCCGAAGAGAACTGCCCCGGCGTGGAAATAGCTGATGGAAAGTGCTGTGGCACCGGTAGGCCATGTCATTCGCCAAGCATAATGAGCATGAATGAAGAACCCGATGGCAAACACAACGTAGCACAAGGCTACAAAGCGGCGAGAACGGCGGTAGATGTCGTAGTCGCTGTAGTCGTAGTTGCCTACCAGCAGCACCAGCGCTATCAGGAGATTGATTCCCCCAGCGATGAGCAGCATGGTATGGTAGATCTCTAAGGACATGGACAATTGATAATTGACAATTGACAATTGAGAATTAAAGGTTAAGGTCTATGGTTGAGGTCTATGGTTGAGGTTTATGGTTGAGGTTTATGGTTTGTGGTTTGACGTTGCAAAAGTAAGCTAAAATACGGGAAAAAGGTGTAAAATCTCTCGGATGGGTGTGAAAAACGGTTGATTTAGGTGTTAAATCTTTATTGTTTTTAAAGATTTAACACCGTCAAACCTCCACTAAATAATATTATTGTGTAATTTTGCAGCAAAAGACAAACAGACATGATGGGCAACATGCAATTCACCGCCGTGATGGTGATGGGGCTGCTGACAATGGTCCTGGCTGTGCTGCCGCGAAGAGTGGCCCGGCAAAAGGTGGCCGACAAAGCTCGATGGCTTATGGCGGCAAGCACGCTGCTGCTGGCGCTGCAGTTCGCTTTGCAGTATAAGCTGAGACTGCGCGACATGGGAGTCACACAGGCTGTCATGCTCAACTTGCCCTTCTTCATCATGGTGTCGATACTGCTTTCTGCAGCACTGCTATACCTGCAGCGAGGGGGGCACATACATTATTACGAATGGCTCGTAGGAGGGGTGACATGGGCGACGACGATGGTCCTGCTCATAGGCGCCAAGCTGATCGACGGACAGCCGCTGCTGAGCGAATCGCCGGAGCTGAGAACGGCCGCGGCCATAGGGGGAGTGCTCTACGCCCTGATGCAAGGCTACTATGCCTGGCTCACCCTGCATGAGATGTGGCGACTGAGAAAGTCAGTGGCTTCATACTACGATAGGAGCATGAGCGACATGCTGAACTGGATGGAGCGAAGCGTCTGCCTGCTCTCACTCATAGCCTTGCTGGTGCCGCTGATCATCTTCTTGAGAGGAAAACTGCTCGGACTGTTCGCACTGATCGCCTTCGCAGCAGTTTTCTATCTCGTCATCTGCTTCCTCTGCTACTTGGTGAGCAACGACCAGCGACTTGTAGAGATTGCAGAGACGCAAGACCGCCCTTCGACCTCCGACGAGAAAGACAGTACACCTGCCTCCTCGGAGACCGACAGGGATGCGTCCTTCGCTCATATCGCCTCGGCTGTGGAAGAGTGGACGGCCGGCGGCGGACACCTGCAGCAGGAACTGAACATACAGACCGTGGCCGACGAGATGCACGTCCAGAGACCCCTGCTCACAGCCTGGCTGAAAACCACTGAGTGGGAGGTGTTTGCCACATGGCTCACCTATCTGAGAATAGAAGAGGCGAAGAAGGTGCTGAAGGAGCACCCCGACTGGAGCAATGACTACGTGGCGCAGCACTGCGGGTTCAGCAGCCGCACCTACTTCCAGAAGAAGTTCAAGGAAATGGTCGGCATACCACCGGGAGAGTTCATCAGGGTATTGGACTAATGGACTATCCATCACTGGGCAAAATGAACACCTCATTTCCGATACAAAAAACTATGTCCTTGCGGCCTCCTTTTATGGCACCACGAAGGACTAAGCCGGAGAAAAATTATGGACTAATTTTAATTTGTCTAAATAACAAACTCTCTGAAAACCCTTTGGTAAGTTTTGTAACCAGTTGATAATTAGAGACATGAAAATTTGCAACCCCCTTGGGTGTTGAAAATTCGTGAAACATCATAAACTCGCTAAACTTAGGCAGTTACGAAGTTTGTACACACACTCAATATTTGCGGGGGGTTTGGCAGTTACGAAAAAAATTACGAACTTTGCATCCGCAAACAAAGGAATTAGGGTTCTAATACCATAAGGTAACACCCCCAATAACTATTGATTTTAACACAGTCGTGATACAACGAAGCCATAAGAGTCTTTGGGAAAATTGTCTGCAGCTGATCAGGCAAAACGTCACCGAGCAGGTCTTTAAGACTTGGTTCGAGCCTATTGGCTTTGTGTCTTACGACGAACAGCAGCGCACGCTCCTCGTCGAGGTGCCCAGCATGTACGTCTACGAATACCTGGAGCAGAACTACGTCAGGCTCATGGCATGGGCGCTGACCAACAGCTTCAGTGAGAACGTCAAGCTGACCTACCGCCTGATGGTGGACAAGGAGAACCGTAAGCGCGTGGACTGGGAGGGCGAGTCACCTGCCGTTATCGACCAACCCAAGGAGACGACTCGCGGCAACCTGTCGCCGACGGTGCTCGACGTCGCCCAGCCGCAGGACATCGACCCGCAGCTGGACCCGAAGAAGACCTTCGGCAACTTCATAGAGGGTGACTCGAACAAGCTGCCGCGCACCGTGGGCATCACCATCGCTGGACAACCGGGAAAGACCACGTTCAACCCCTTCTTCGTCTACGGACCGTCGGGATGCGGCAAGACACATCTTATTAATGCCATCGGAGTGGAGGCCAAGAAGCAGAACCCGCAGCTGCGCGTGCTCTATGTCTCTGCCCGCCTGTTCCAGATTCAGTTCACTGACAGTGTGCGCCGCAACACTACCAACGACTTTATCAACTTCTACCAGAGCATCGACATGCTCATTGTCGATGACATACAGGAGTGGGTGTCGGCGCCCAGGACGCTCGATACCTTCTTCCACATCTTCGACCACCTCTTCCGCCTTGGCAAGCAGATTATCCTGGCCAGCGACCGTCCACCCGTAGACCTCGCTGGCGTGAAGGAGAGGCTGCTCACGCGCTTCTCCTGCGGACTCATCGCCGAGCTGGAGAAACCCAACAAGCAGCTCTGCATAGACATCCTCCAGAGCAAGTGCCGCCGCGACGGACTGAAGATTCCGGCAGAGGTTATCGAGTACATAGCCAAGACGGCCAATGGTTCCGTTCGCGACCTAGAAGGCGTGCTCAACTCGCTCATGGCCTACTCCATCGTCTACAACTCGGCCGTCGACCTGCATCTCGCAGAGCGCGTCATCAAACGGGCTGTAAAGCTCGACGACAACCAGCCGCTCACCACCGACGACAACATGGAGAAGGTGTGCCAGCACTATTGCGTCAGCCAGCAGCAGGTCTACAGCAAGAGCCGCAAGCGCGACTACGTGCAGGTGCGGCAAGTCTCGATGTACCTCGCTCAGAAGTACACCAAGATGCCGGCCTCGCGCATCGGACAGCTCATCGGCGGCCGCGACCACTCCACCGTGCTCCACAGTTGCAGCACCGTCGAGCAGCGCCTCAAGGTGGAGGCCTCCTTCCGCGAAGAACTGCAGAGCATTGAGCAGTCCTTCCGGCTCAAGCAATAAACTTACAACGGAATTAAACAAGCGAGATTCCCTACACTGCCTTTGTCTTTGTAGGAAATCTCGCTTTCTAATGCCTTGAACTGAAGTCCTTCCACAACGAGTATGCCGGTGTGGACTACGCCAACGACCAGAGCGTGAACGGCATCATTTAGGTGAACTGGATCAGGTGGTGACAGGCACGCCGGAGTCGATAAGCCGCAAGATACGCCCCTCGATGGTGCTCGACAGCCTTGTGACCCGCCTGGTGCGCAGGAAGCATTCACACTCATGGTCACGGACGGCACGGCGGCGGTCTATCATCGTGAAGTCGTTGTCGGGCATCAGGAAGAGCTCAGTCGGCATCACGCTGAAGCAGGTGAAGGGTGAGCTGGAGGCGAACGCCTGGTGGATTTCTGCTACGACTACGAGAAACAGCTGGCCGACGAGGCCCGGCTGGAAGAGGACTATTTCCGTAAGCGCATACCAGTCATCATGATGCTCTATACACTGGTCCGTATGGTGCTCCGCTCACTCTGTGTGAGTGAGAGGTGCGAGAATACTCTCAAAGGCTGACCTCGGCAGTAACCTCTCACCACTCACCTCTGGCTCCTCACTCCTTGTCGTCCGCGACGACGACATTGAGTTTGCCCGTCTCATTGGCGACTGGTGCGTTATGGCCCAAATGCGTATGTTCGGCAACATGGTCATGGAGGCCAAGGAACGCGAAAAAAGCCAGTTCGTACCGCGCCGACGTTCGACTAAGATTCGTGAAGCGACCATCATGCAAATAAAGAAACAGACTGCCAGACATCCACTCTGACAGTCTGTTTTAAAGGTTTGCGCTCGGCATCCCGAAGGGTGACGCTATTCCATCGCTTCCGCCTTGTCAATCCAAGCCTGCAGGTCGGTCTGCGAGGGCTTTTCGTAGTCGAGCTTGAACTTCTTCACTATCTCCAGGAGCTTCTGCTGCAGGCCCTGTGCCTTCTGGTCCTTGATGTCGGAGATGAGGTAGAAGCCCGCCTTGCGGAGCACGTAGACCCAGTCCTCGGCGACGCCGATGGCGGCCCACTCCTGTATGGACGACTGCGGGGCCTTCTTCTCGGGCTTCATCTGGGGGAAGAAGAGCACTTCCTGGATGAACGTCTTGCCTGTCATGAGCATGACGAGGCGGTCGATGCCGACGCCGATACCGCTGGTGGGCGGCATGCCGTACTGCAGGGCAC
>JAEEGL012781868.1_pt1 | contig 15596 bp, 15 predicted proteins | sample 9134231 | NCBI WGS metagenome assembly JAEEGL01 (sample SAMN16246548, study PRJNA631951) | gut metagenome | biome: gut microbiome; feature: rumen; material: fiber-attached | host: Bos | place: Iran: Karaj | collected 2018-10
AGTAATGAATTATGACACTTTAGAATCATTAATAAAATCAATCGATGATTTAAAAGATATTCATTTTGATATAGTGGTAGATTTATCTAAGTTATATAAATATAACATCATTAATAATGAATTCGAATCAATAGATTATAAACTTCCATTAAATGAATTATTTCCTAATAGTAATATGTTTTCTATAAATGAATCTTTAAAAGCTGACGAAAATTGTAATAACATTAAAAAACTACTAAAAAAATAAATTATAGATTGTTATAATTAACATGTAGTATGTTATAATTAAAAACGTTTTCAAATAAATGGAGGTTTATTATGAGACTTGATAAAGAATTAGTTGAAAAATCATTAGTACCATCTAGATCTAAAGCGCAAGAACTAATTAAAGAAGGTTTTATCTTAGTTAATGGTAAAGTAGTAGATAAATCAAACTACATTGTTAAAGAAACAGATGTAATTGAAATTAAAGAAAACGATAAACTAAAATATGTTTCTCGTGGGGGATTAAAACTAGATAAAGCAATTAATGAATTCAATATAGATATGACTAATAAAAGAGTTATGGATATTGGTTCATCAACTGGAGGATTTAGTGACTGTGCACTTCAATATGGAGCATCTCAAGTTGTAGCTGTAGATGTTGGAACAAACCTTATGCATGAATCTTTAAGAAATCATTCAAGAATAGACCTTCATGAACAAACTAACTTTAAAGAGTTTGATAGCAAGTATTTTAAAGATATAGATATCGCTGTATGTGATGTATCATTTATTTCTTTAAAAAGAATAATTGATAAGATAGCATCAGAAAATGCAAAAATTGATATGGTATGTTTAATTAAACCTCAATTTGAATGTGGAAAAGAACTAGCTGATAAATATAAAGGTATCATATTAAATAAACAAATACATATAGATATTATTAAAGATATGATTAATTACTTTAATGAAAAAGGATTCTACGTTAAGAATTTAACTTCTTCTCCAATCAGAGGTGGAGATGGAAATATTGAATACTTAACTTTAATTTCAAATAAGATTGATTCTAATAAAGATATTAATATTGAAGATTTAGTGTATAACACTTTTAAAAATAGATAGGTGAGTTTATGAAAAGAATAGATAGAATAATCTCAGAAAAAACAGATTATAGTAGAAAAGAAATAAAAAAACTAATCTCAAATGGATTAGTTGAAGTAAATGGTGAATTAGTTAAACATCCTGAAGAAAAATATGATGATAATGTTTCTGTAATGATAGATGGAATAGAAATAGATACAAGAGACTATGTATACTTAGTTTTAAATAAACCAAAAGGTTTTGTATCTACGACTGATATGAATGAAAGAAGTGTATTAGAGTTAGTTCCTGATGAATATATGACTAGAGATTTATTTCCAGCAGGTAGACTTGATAAAGATACAACTGGTTTAATGATTATTACTGATGATGGAGAATTTGCACATAATATTCTTTCTCCAAAGAAACATGTTCAAAAGATTTATGAAGTAACACTAGATATTCCAGTTACAAAAGAAATGAAAGACGGATTCTTAAAAGGTGTTAACTTAAGTGATGGTGAGTGTAAATCAGCTATTTTAGATATCACTGGTGAATATACTTGTAATGTAACTTTAAAAGAAGGAAGGTATCATCAAATAAAAAGAATGTTTGGTTGTTACAAAGCAAAAGTAGTAGAGTTAAATAGAATTTGCATGGGTGATTTTTACTTACCTAAAGATCTAGAACAGGGTGAAATTAGAGAACTAACAAAAGAAGAGTTAGAGTTAATTCAAAGTAAATAAAGATGACATATGTCATCTATTTTTATATATTATGTTTTTAAGAATTTGAAATCTACAATATTTTATGTTAAAATACAATTCATTACTTGGGGAGAAAATTATGAAAAATGTAGATAATATTGAAGAAAAGAATGAATATACTGAAAACATAAAAATTAACTATTGTAATTTTATGGGAGAATTAAACGAAAAAATAAATAATAATCGCCAAAAAGAAGAATATGCGAATATCTTTATGGAATTAATTAATAATTCTTCAAAAATCCAATGTTTAACAGAAGAGGAAACTAACATTATAAGAAAGATGCTTGGTGTAGGTGAAAAAGAATATACTACTAAACAAGATCTTTGTGAATCTCTTGGCTTTACTTATGGCGTTTTAGATAGAAAATTAAAATCAATACGTAGCAAGCTATATCATAGAGTTCTTCGTGGTTGTGTTAATTTAGAAGAGGCATTTTTAAATGGTGATATTTCTAAAGAAGAAATATGTGAGTTACCAATTGCTATTCTTGGTGAATTAGGACCACGCATTAGTAATGGAGTATATAGACATTTTTATATTAATGAAATTAAAACAATTGGACAACTAATTAGTTATTCTGTTGATGAACTTGAATCATTATGTCATTATGTAATCGGGTCTAAATCAATGGAAACAATAGTAAATTATATACATGGTTTTGGATTAAAGTTTAAAGATGAAAAAAATAAACAAATAGAGTATTTGGATAAATTTCAACTTCTTGATGTAAAAACTAATTCAAGTGAAAATGAAAACCATAATCAAATAAGTGATGAGAAAGAATTAGTTATATTAAAATGCTTATTAGAAAAATTAGATACTATATTTGATACTGAAGCAGCATATGACCAAAAAATAAATGAAATAATGATTGAAAAACAAAAATTACAAGTTTCAAAAAATGAAATATTAGGTAAGATATCTAGTTTACAAACAATAGGAAATAATGAAACAGATATTCCTAAGCAAAGAAAAATCTAAGAACTATATCTAATAAAAGATATAGTTTTTTTATAATCTAAATAATAACAAAAAAATATTTAACATAAAATAATAATATTCAGTTATAATAAGTAATATATAGTTTAAATGGAGGATGTATGAATATAGATGACAAAATAAAAAGAATTCAAGAAAACCAAGAAAAGAATTATGTTTATGTTTCACCAAGAATGTTTACTAATGGTGCAAGATTAGCTACTAATTTAAAGAGTTTAAATCTTTTTGATAACATGAATGAAAATACTAAAAATTTTGCTGAAGATAAAATAGTTAATCTTATATCAAGTGCAAATATAAATGATCAAGAAATAAGTGAAGTATTAAGATTTAATTTAATATTTCAAGGAACAATATTTGATTTGCCAGATGATTTAGGTAATACAATTGATTTTATATTAAATAATAGAGAAAGAATCGTAGCAGTCTATAAATATGTAGAAAGCACTGAAGAAAGAGAATTCTATTTAAAATATCCACGTACTGAAACATATTATAATTATGGCTACTTATATATTAGTCTTGATGAATTATTAAAAGAATTTGAAGAAAAAGGTATTAGTTACAAAATAGATGCAAAAGATGATATGGATGGATATATGCGTACTGCATATAGAGATGATACTGAAACCAAGTTTGTAATAAGCTATAATCCTAAAAGAGAAAATAATAATGAAAGTAAAAAAACTCGTTCACTTAGACCATAAAGGAAGTTAGTATAAACTTCCTTTTTATTTATAAAATAAAAAAAACGAACTATTTTTAGTTCGATTAATTTCAAATGGAGCAAGTGAGGAGAATCGGACTCCCGTCTCAACCTTGGCAAGGTCGCATTCTACCATTGAACCACACCTGCATTTCAATAACACAATTAATATACCAAAAGATTATGATTAAATCAAGTAAAATTTTATTTATTTCTATACTATACTTTTTTTATTTATATCATGATATAATCAAATAGAATAAGAGGTTTAGTATATGAGAAAAAGAATGAGGGATTTAAAGAAGAAAATAGTTAATTTCAATTTTCAACAATTCTCTAAGAGAACTATTTCTGATTTATTAAATTTTATTAAATATAATAGACTATTTATGGCTTATTTAGTATTAGCTTTAATTAGCTGTGCTTTAATAAGAAAGTTTACTATAAACGATCATTTTAATTTATATGCTGGTTTTTTTGACTTTGCTATTATTATGATACTAGGAAGTTTTGGATACTTCTTTAAAGTTAAAAAACAACATATTTATTGGAATTCAATTTTAATAGTTATTACTATTATTAATTTAATAAATGGTATTTATTATAAATTCTTTACTAACTTTGTTACAATCGGACTTGTTGAATCACTAGGACAAACTGGTGAGGTTACTGATGCTGTATTCTCAAGACTTGATTGGAAGAACTTTGTATATTTACTAATGCCAATATTATTCATATCTTTATTTATATATTTAAAGAAAAAAGATTATTTTAATTATGTAGAAAAACTAGAGAATAGCAGAAAACTATTGGTTAACGTTTTAATCATTGGTGTAATTTGTTTATTTGTAAATATTTCTACACTTGAAGGAAAAGATGTATCTAGACTTACTAAACAATGGAATAGGGAATACATTGTTCAAAGATTTGGTATTGTAATCTATCAAGTAAATGATATTATTCAAACAACTGCTACTCATTTATCTACAATCTTTGGTAAAGAAGAAGCTTATGATAGATTTATTGAATACTATGAAGAAAATCCTTATGTTGAATCAAGTAATAAATATACTAATGTATTAAGTGGTTATAATGTTATCTCGGTTCACTTAGAAAGTATAATGAATTTCTTAATTGGACTTAAGATTAATGGAGTAGAAGTAACTCCAAACTTAAATAAACTAGTAACTGAATCAATGTATTTTGATAATTTCTACTCACAAGTATCCGTTGGTACTTCAAGTGATGCAGAGTTTACTTTAAATACATCACTTATGCCAGTTCAAAGCGGTACAGTATTTGTTTCTTACTATAATAGAACATATCAATCACTTGAAAGTTTATTAAATGAAAAGAATTATTACACATTCTCAATGCATGGCAATAAAGCATCAATGTGGAATAGAGATAAAATGTATCCATATCTAGGATATCAAAGATTCTATGCTGAAGATGATTATGAAATAGATGAAATCGTCGGACTTGGTTTATCAGATAAATCATTCTTTAAACAATCAGGTAAGAAACTTGAAGAAATTCAAAAGATGGTTAATGAGTCAGATGAATTCTCAAACTACATGGGAACTATGATTATGTTATCTAATCATACACCATGGCAAGATCCTATCTATCTTGAAGATGTAGATGCATTTGATATTAATTATCATACTGGAAAGATTGATCCGTTAACTAAGACTGAAATAGTTTATGACTATCTTGAGAGTAATGAAATGGAAACTCTAGGAAGATATATTCGTGCTGTTCATTATGCAGATGAACAACTAGGAACATTTATTAATTATGTTAAAGAATCTGGTAAGTATGAAAACACTGTATTTATTCTATATGGTGATCATGCTGCTCAAATAGGTAGAAAACAATTCAGTCACTTTGTTAACTTCAATCCTGTAACAGGACTTGATTATGAACAAGATGATCCAAATTATATTGATTTTGATCAAACTGAATTTGAATTATACAAAAAAGTTCCATTTATTATTTGGACTCCAAATGGTAAATTAGATACAGGTAAATATTCATATCCAATGGGTATGATAGATGTATTACCAACAATATCTAATATGTTAGGACTTAAACCTACATATGCATTAGGTAACGATATATTTAATATTAAGAATAATAATACTGTAGTATTCCCTAATGGAAACTTCTTAACTGATAAAGTATATTATTATAGTTCTAAAGGAACATATAAATTATTAACAGAAGATAAAAAAGCTTCTACAACATTAGATATTGACTATATTACTAATAAAATCAAATATACTGAGGACATATTACAAACAAGTAATGATATAATAGTATATGATCTTATTAAAGAACAAAAAGAAAGAAGTGATTCCTCTGAAAACAGCAAAACAAAAAACTAAAAAGGAAAGCAATCCATTAGTAAAAAAATCAATTATATTTGTAGTTATAATTGTAATAGTTATGGCTTTAATTGGATGTGCTTTATTCTTCTTATTTAAAGGTGATGATAAGAAACCTCAAGAAGTAGTTAAAACAACTTTAAGTACTCTTGATCAATATGGTTATACTTTAGATGATTTAGATACTGAACTATATAAAACTGAGTTTAATACACTTAAAGCTAATTTAGAGTCAGAAACTATTAATTATGAAGAATATGCATCATCAATAGCTAAATTATTTGCTATTGACCTTTATACAATTTCAAATAAATTAAATAAGTATGATGTAGGTGGAACTGAATTTATTTATCCATCTTCAAAAGATAACTACCAATTAAAAGTTGAAGATACTATTTACAGATATGTTGAAGATAATTCTAAAGGAACTAGAAAACAAGATCTTCCAACTGTTTCTAAAGTTACTGCATCAACAAAGACTACAAAATATACTTATAAACCTGAATCTGATAAATCAATAAAACAAGATTTTGAAGGTTATAGTGTTAAAGTAACACTTGAATATGAAAAGAAACTTGATTATCCAACAAGTTTAGACTTAACTATTATTAAAGAAGATAACAAGTTATATATTGCTGAAATAAAATAAACTATTCATATAGTTTATTTTTTTGTTGCATATGAACCATAGATTCTTTATAATAAATCGCATAGGTGAACATAATATGGAAGACAAGATAAAAGAATTAACTAAAGGTTTATCGGTATTACAAATAAGAAATGAAAGAATCAAAGAAGAGTATGTTAATAATAATGAAAAAATCAAATTATTAACTGAAGAATTAAATGAATTATTAGAGGATACCAAAGATAATAAAAAAAACTAAAAACTAACTATTTTATGATATAATGGGTATGGTGATTTAAGATGTTAAAGAAAAAAGACAAAAAGAAAGAAATCAAAGAAGTAAAAAATGAAAAAAAAGAAGTTGTTTTTATTACTAAAGAATTAAAACAATCAAGAATGTCTAATGAAGAATATGATAAAATTAAAGCATTTGTATTCTTAATTATAATTATTGGAGTATTTGCAGGAGTATTATTCTTCATCAATGGTAATTTAGTTACTAAAGATTTAAAAGAGGATGAAACTACTACAACTACTACTGAAGTAGAATATGATGAAACATTATTAACTGCTGATAGTGTATTCAATGTTAAAGATAAAACATATTTTGTTTTATTCTATGATGAATCAGATGAAGATGAAAAATCATTTGCTGAAGAATTTATTAATAAATACAAAGGATCTAAGACTCCACTTTATAAAGTTAATTTAGGAGACTTAATGAACAAGAAGTATTATGATAAAAATGGTACTGAAAACATTAAACCAACTTCAAAAGATGATTTATTAATTACTAGAACAACTTTAATTAAATTTAAGAAGAATAAAGTAGTTTCATATATTACTGATAAGAATGAAATTGGAAAGACATTAACTCCAGAAGAAGAATAACATAGTATTTACTATGTTATTTTTTTTTATTATAGTGTATATTGATAATAGGTGAATAGATATGTACAAGTTGTTTTATAAAACGAAAAATAAAATTATAGACCGTGGAGGTTTTACATTAGTTGAATTATTAGCAGTTGTTGTTATCTTAGCTATATTAATGACAATTGCAATTCCTGCTGTACAAACAGTTGTTAAAAGATCTCAAAAAGATGCTATTTATGATTATGCTAATATATTATTTAAAAAGACTGAAGAATTAATTATGAATAATTACAAGGCATATTCATTTTTAGATACTCTTGATGAATGTGGTGTTACAGCAAGCCTGGATTATCTAGAATTAGATAAAAATGGAGAATATGAAGGATATGTTTTCTATAATAATTTAACAGATGAAATATCTGTATATATTCATGATGGAAAATATATGATAACTGGTTTTAAAAATACCGACACAAGAAGTAAAAGCGAAGTTGTAAAAAAATATAGTAATACAAGTGATATAAATAAAAATTTTACCCATGAAGAAATATGTTCACAAAATGAAGATTTATTCTTATGCATGTACAATAATCCGAATGAAACTGTAGCTTTTGATGTAAATAAATTAAAAGGTCCTGGAATAATGACAGCAGATATAAATTTTTCGTATTCTATTAGTGATATAATAAGAGCCATTGCTAAACCAGGAAGTAAGGTATATCCTAGATATTCAGGAAGAGAAGCTGAATCTGATATGATAGATACTGTTAAAGAGGTAAAAGTAGTTAATACAAATTCAGTAACTCCACCAGCAACGGCAATTGATCTTACTCCATATAATAATGGAAAGAAATTATCCGAAATGCCAGTATATTTGTGGTTCGATAGTGCAAGTGGTATATTGTATTATGGTTCTGAAACAGGAATGGTAAATGTTTATTTAAGTGCAGCTGATATGTTTAAGTTTTTGTCAAATGTTAAAAAAATAGATATGGATAGATTCAATTTTAAATATATTCTTACATTGAGTAGAGCATTTGCTTATTGTAAGAGTCTAGAAAACATTGATAATTTTAAAAATCTTGAATTAACATATGTAACTGATACAGTTCAAACTTTCACTGGATGTGAAAAACTTAAAGAAATAGATTTTGGCGATTGGGAAACTGGGAATCTATTATCAGCAAATGAAATGTTTCATCATTGCAAATCGCTAAAAAAAATTGATGTATCAAAATGGGATGTTTCAAGAGTAGAAGATTTTACATCAATGTTTAATGGATGTGAAAAACTAGAAAGTCTTGATGTATCAAATTGGAATACAGAAGAAGCTAAAACTTTTGAAGGTACTTTCCAAAACTGTTTTAATCTTAAATACTTAAATGTTTCAGGTTGGAAAACATCAAAAGTAGTTTCTATGATAAGAATGTTCTGTGGCGATGGAAATCTTGAAGAACTTGATGTGTCAAAATGGGATACTAGAAATCTAGTAAATGCTGGAACATTATTTTTTGGATGCTCTAAAGTACCAGTTCTAGATCTATCAAAATGGGATATATCAAATATTCAATGTATCAAAGGTATTTTTGCAAATTGTAATAAAGTTAGTAAAATTATATTTGGAAATACAAAAAATTATAATGACTTATATAAAGACCTTAGTGATTTAAGTCAAGGATATGGTACCGGTTCTCCAATTTCGCATTGTATAAATTTAGAGTACGTTGATTTTTCTAATTTTGAAAAGTTTCCAGATGAAGCTAATTATGGATATGAATTACCATCATTAAAAACGTTCTTAGTAAGTAATTCCTATACAGGTAAACTTGTTAAAAAAGGACAAGATGGAGTATCTTATACTTTAACAAAAGTTGGTTAATTATTTTAACCAATTTTTTTATACTATGATATACTTAATGTAGGGTGGTAATAATGAAAGAATTCAAGGATAGATACAAACTACAAAATAAGGAACATAAAAATACTTTTTCCTTTAAAGAATTACTCGTTATTACTGCAATCTTTGGTTTGGTAGTATGTGTTTTTACTACTTTAATAGTATTTAATGTTACTAAGAGTTATGCTTATGATTCTAATCTAAAAGATATAGTTAAATCATATAATGAAATAACTGATACATATTATAAAGATGTTAATTCTAAAGATTTAGCTGACTCAGCTATTGATGGTATGCTTGAATATTTAGACGAGAATTATTCTAAGTATTTAGATGATAAAGAAACTGAAAGTTTAACAGATTCTCTTAGCGATTCATATAAAGGAATTGGAATAGTTGTATACAATGATGGTGAAAAATATGTTGTATATAATGTTGTTAAAAACTCTGAAAGTTTCAATGCAGGAGTTAAGAAAAATGATATTATAAAATCTATTAATGATAATACTATCACAAAAGATATGACTACTGATGAAATATCAAAAATGATTAATGATTCATCAAATGTACATTTAGTTGTAGAAAGAGATAAAAAAGAATTATCTTTTGATATTAAAGTTAAGAATGTATCTATACCTGTAGTTAATGATAAAACGATTTTTAAGGACGATAAAACAGTTGGATATATTTATTTATCATCTTTCACTAAAAACTCTTGTAATCAATTTAAAGATGCTTTAGAAGAGGTAGAACATCAAAATATAGATTCTTTAATTATAGACTTAAGAGATAACACTGGTGGATATCTATCAGGTGCTCAAGAAATTGCAGATTTATTCATTAAGAAAGATAAAGTAATTTATTCACTTGAATATAAAGATAAAACTGAAGTAACTAAAACTAAAACAAAAGAATTTAGAACTTATCCAATCGTAGTTTTAGTAAATGAATATACAGCTTCTGCAAGTGAAGTACTTGCACTTGCTCTTAAAGAATCATATGGAGCTACTATCGTAGGTACTAAAACATTTGGTAAAGGTAAAGTTCAAGTAACATCTACATTAAGTGATGATACAATGATTAAATATACTACTGCTAAATGGTATTCTCCTAATAATAATTCAATTGATGAAAAAGGAATAACTCCAGGAATAGTAGTTAAACAATCATTAGATTTCATTCTTACAAAAGATGGTGAAGACAAACAACTTGAAAAAGCATTAGATTATATAACAAAATAAGATTCATTTTTATGAATCTTTTTATGTAAATAAAATAATAAATAAAGATATAGAATAGAACTAATATGTTATATTAAAAATGGTGATAGTATGGATTTATATAAAAAGGAATTTACTGTAGATATATACACACATTTTAAAAATTATTATTATACAAAGGGAGCAGTTATAATCACTGATGAACAAGCAGTTCAATTTACTAATGTCTTTAATAATAATTATGCTACCCATGATCAATTGTTTAAAGAAATTGATGCAAGGTTAGATGAAAATTTAAAAGATAGATTTTATTGTGAAGATTATTTTCATATTGGATCAAAAGCTGATGAAGTTACAATATATGGACCTGAAAGAGGGAATATAAGTGAAGATCAAAAAGAAATGCTTTTATCTTTTCTTGAAGAAATAAAAAGAGTAAAGGATGATGAACCATATAAGGAATTTAGTTTTCTATATATAAATGGCCCAATATTCTATTCGACTAAAGATATTAATGAAATATTAACTTTTGTTTCTACCTTAGAAACAAATAACAATAATCTTCATAAAGATTCTAAATTAATTGGATGGACAAAAGAAGAATTTTTAAATCTTCCAAACATAAGAGAAGGGCAATCAAATGATTTTCAAGAAACTAAAAAAAGGTAATGAATAATTACCTTTTTTAAATTAAATTCTTTATTTTTTCAGTATTTTTATAATTTAGTTTTGCTACATGTTTTAATTCATCAAAACCAAACTTCTTAACTATCTCAGCACCTTTTTTATCAACTACATCTGAAGCTCCTAAAGGAAGTTCTCCATACTTAGCTGATAACTTTTCCATTTCTTGTAAGAATACATATCTAGATATTATTGAAGATACAGCAACTGATAAACACTTATCTTCAGCTTTGGTAGTAAACCATATTTTTCTACAAATATCTTTTTCATCTTTAATATAATTGTAATATAAATTTCTTTCACAGAATTGGTCTACAACTATATAAGAATGAACATTCTTAGGATCACTATTTAATTTAAATAATGCTTTATTATGTAATTGAGCTTTAATCTTATTTAAATTACTATTAGTTAAATTATTATATTCTTCATTAGTCATTATATAAGTTTCATGGACTACATTTTTAATTAGGGAAGGAGCAATTCTTTTTATCATAGTATCATTAATCTTTTTAGAATCTCTAACTCCTAATTTTAATACGTCTTTAATCTTTTCTTTTGGTACATAACTAGCTGTAACTACAACTGGTCCAAAGTAATCTCCAGTACCAACTTCATCACTACCAATTGTACTTGTATGATTAAATATAGAATTTTCAGGTTTATCAGCATCAATATCTCTATCATTAAGCATTAATTCTCTTTGTTTCCACCATTCATAATCAATGTCTGCACTTACACCTTGAAGAACAAGCTTACCAGATTCATATAAAGTAACTACTGTACCAGCACCATCATTACTTTGAAAAACTGCATATGGTGGAGTCTTTAAAGTAAATGTTTCTTTATAGTGATCATATATCTCTTGTTTCAAATTATCACTTATTTTATATGTATATGTCTTATTATTCATGATAGACCTTCTTTCATTAATAATTATACTATAATAAAGTACTTAAACCAAAAATAAAAAGTCGATTTACGTCGACTTTTATTTATTATTAATCATATAGTTAATATATCTACCATATTGTTTTTCAAGTGATGGATCATATAATTTGAAATCATTTTCTTTTCTTAATTGATCTAAAGCTTTAGTTTGTAAAACTGTCTTATCTTCATCAACTTTATCTTTAGCAAGTTGTTCAACAATAGTTTCTTTTACTTCTTCAAGTTTTCCTTTTTCTTTTTGATCATATACATAAATTAAATGATATCCATATTGAGTATAAACAGGTGATTTAGAATATTCACCAACTTTTAATTTGAATGCTTCAGTTTCAAAACTTTCTACCATAGCACCTTTATTAAAATAACTTAAATCTTGGTAAAGAATAATATTATCATCTTTTGCTTCATTACCAACTTGTTCAAAAGCATCATTTACTGAAACACCATCAGCTACTAAATTATCAATCTTATCTAATAATTCTTGAGCTTTAGTTCTAGCTTCACTAGTATTTTTATCTTGTGGTTTAACTAAGATATGTTTAGCAGCAATGTCACCAACATAAGTTTCTTTATAATATTTCTTAATTTCTTTTTCAGTTATTAAAGATTTAGCATATTCTGTAGTTAATAATTCTTTTTCTTTTTCAAGTTTTAAGTATTCTCTATATTCATCTAATGAATTACAGTTAAAATAACTTAAATATTGATTTAACTTATCTTCAGTAGGGTAATTAGCTTGAGCAGTAGCTACTTTAGTTTCAATGTAACTTGTAACTTCTTCATTATTCGGATATTTCTTTCCTAATAATTCAGCATCAACCTTATCTAAGATTTTTTGTAATGCATATGAATCTTTAACCATGTCATATACTTGTTCAACTGAATATTCAGTACCAGTTCCTAATGATGCAACTTTATCTTGTCCATTAGATAATTTTGGCATCTTTGAAAAATGTCCAGCTGCACATAATATTATTAAAACTATTAAAGCAACAGTTTCAATAGAAATAACGCTTCCTAAAATAATTTTCTTTTTCATAATTTTCCTCCTAAATACATAATTAATTATAACATCTATTATTTGTTTTTGGTAAAAAATATTCATTCTACAAATATTTTTTATTTGAATATATTTTAATTACTAATTTTTAATATTAATTAAATTTAATAATCATATTTTTAAATCTCATTATTAATTTTAAAATTTCTGCTTTTTGATTTAAAAAAACATATTTGTTAACTTGTAATCAGAAAGGGGGAACACACATGCATAACATGGTTTATTTAATTGGTAGACTAACTGAAGATCCTAAAATAAAAGACACTGAATCTCCATACTTATCTATCAATCTTGCAGTCCAAAGATCATTTAAAAATGAAGAAAATGTTTATGAAACAGATTACTTAAGATGTGTCTTATGGGATGCTATCGCAACTAATACATGTGAATATTGCAAAAAAGGAGACTTAGTTGGAATCAAAGGTAGACTTCAAAATAGAAGTTATGAAGATGAATCCGGAGAAAAGAAATACATAACTGAAGTTATTGTAGATAAAATATCTTTTTTAGCAAGTAAGAAAGAAAAAAATGACGAAGTAGATGAATAATCTACTTCTTTCATTTAAAAATAATATAAATAGTGTTAATATATATGCAGGTGATTTAAATGAAAAAGGAATTAATAATTACAGGTACTTTATTATTAATAATGAGTATTGTATTTACTGTATTAATTACTAAAGTAGATGTATCAAATATTGGACCTGAAAATAGTGCAGTTGGATTTAGTACTATTAATTCAAAATTAACATTTAATTATAATGAAACAGTTTATAAAATAAGTGAATACTTAGGATATGTTGCATTACTTATTCCAGTAGTATACGCAGTATACGGATTTACTCAATTAATTAAAAATAAGAGTTTTGATAAAGTTAATAGAGAATTATATATTCTTGCTGGATTCTATGCAGTTATATTATTAACTTATGTTTTATTTGAAAAATTAACTTTAAATTATAGACCAGTAATCTTAGATGAAGGACTTGAAGCATCATTTCCATCATCTCACACATTAATGAGTTTATGTTTCTCAATAAGTGCAATAATTGCTAATAAAAGTATGTTTAAAGATAAATTCAAAGTAATTAATATTTTATTATGTATTTTAGGAATAAGTATTGTATCAACTAGATACATTTCTGGAGTACATTGGTTTACTGATATTATTGGTTCAGTTTTAATCTCAAGTACATATATAACTTATTTTAAAGCAGCAATTAAAAAATAAGAGCATCTTTATGACAAAGATGTTTTTTTATTGTATAATACCCGTGAAAAGAGGGATTATTATGGATATTAATAATTTATTTTTAGAAGCAGAAGAAAACCTTCAAGAAGAATTTAAAAAAATAGATAAAATTGAAAACTTTTATAGCGAAAAAGTAATGAATGCTTTTTATAACAATAATGTTCAAGAAGCATGTTTTAATTCTACAACTGGATATGGTTATAGCGATTTAGGTAGAGATACTTTAGAGAAAATCTATGCTGAAATCTTAAGTGCTGAAGATGCAATCGTAAGAAGTCAATTTATATCTGGTTCACATGCATTAAATGTAACATTCTTTGCATTATTAAGACCTGGTGATGAACTTTTATCTGTTTCAGGTTTACCATATGATACATTACATGAAGTAATAGGTATCAAAGAAAACCCATCAAGCTTAAAATCATTTGGTATTAAATATTCACAAATTGATTTAGTAAATGATGACTTTAATTATGATGAAATAAGAAATTATTTAACTAATAATAAAGTTAAAGTAATTGAAATCCAAAGATCAAAAGGATATTCAACTAGAAAATCTATTACTATCGATAAAGTTGAAAAAGTTGCAAAGTTGATTAAAGAAGTATCACCTGAAACAATTATCATGGTAGATAACTGTTATTGTGAATTTGTCGAAACTAAGAATCCAATCGAAGTAGGTTGTGATGTAATAGTAGGTTCTTTAATTAAGAACTTAGGTGGAGGAATTGCACCTAATGGTGCTTATGTAGCAGGAAGACATGACCTAATTGAATTAGTAGGAGAAAGATTATCATTACCTGGTGAAGGTAGAGAAGTAGGACCAACTCTTGGAATTAATAAGAGTTTATATCAAGGTTTATACTTTGCTCCATCAGTAGTTGCTTCTTCACTAAAGACTGCAATCCTAACTGCTTATGTGTTAGAAAAACTAAATTATAAAGTAAGTCCTAAATATAATGAAGTTAGAGCAGACATTGTTCAAAATATTGAATTTGGTAACAAAGAAGATTTAATTAAATATGTTGAAGGAATTCAAGCATCTTCTCCAGTAGATGCTCATGTAACACCAATTCCATGGGAGATGCCTGGATATGATG
>JAEEGL013209035.1_pt1 | contig 15596 bp, 16 predicted proteins | sample 9134231 | NCBI WGS metagenome assembly JAEEGL01 (sample SAMN16246548, study PRJNA631951) | gut metagenome | biome: gut microbiome; feature: rumen; material: fiber-attached | host: Bos | place: Iran: Karaj | collected 2018-10
AACCACCGTCAGTTCTTTATTCCAAAGGGTTTTGCTCATGGCTTTGCAGTTCTCTCCCAAACGGCTGTATTTCAGTATAAATGCGATGAATTCTATCATCCTGAGGCTGATGGCGGTATCAGCATTCTTGATGGCTTACTTAAAATAGATTGGCATATACCTAAAGACAAAGCTATCCTCTCCGAGAAGGATACGAAGCATTCCTTGCTGAAAGATTTCAATAGTCCCTTTGATATTAACACAGATTTATATAAATAGCCTATGCGTGGAATTGTTTTGGCAGGTGGAAGTGGTACTCGTTTATACCCTATCACTAAAGGAATCTCAAAGCAGCTGATTCCGATTTTTGACAAACCGATGATTTACTATCCAATATCTGTCCTGATGTTGGCAGGTATTCGTGAAATTTTGATTATCTCCACACCATTCGATTTGCCTTCGTTTAAACGTCTATTGGGTGATGGTTCTGATTATGGCTGCAAGTTCGAGTATGCCGAACAGCCGTCCCCAGACGGCCTTGCACAGGCATTTATCATTGGTGAGAAATTTATCGGTAACGATTCTGCATGCTTGGTGCTTGGCGATAACATCTTCAATGGCAATGGCTTCAGCACCTTATTGAAGAAAGCTGTTGAGGATGCTGAGCAGAACAACAAAGCCACAGTATTTGGCTATTGGGTGTCCGACCCAGAGCGCTATGGGGTGGCAGAGTTCGATGCCCAAGGTAATTGCCTGAGTATCGAGGAAAAACCTAAGAATCCCAAGAGCAACTATGCTGTAGTGGGTCTATACTTCTATCCCAATAAGGTAGTAGAAATAGCAAAAAGCATTAAGCCATCAGCTCGTGGTGAACTGGAAATCACCACAGTAAATCAGGAGTTCCTAAAAGCAGGCAACCTCAAGGTGCAGACCCTAGGTCGAGGCTTCGCCTGGTTAGATACCGGCACCCATGACTCATTAGCAGAGGCATCCACTTATATCGAAGTGATAGAGAAGCGTCAAGGTTTGAAGATTGCTTGTTTGGAGGGCATTGCATACCGTAAAGGTTGGATAGATGAAGAGAAAATGCGCCAGTTGGCTCAACCTATGTTAAAGAACCAATATGGCCAATATCTCATACAGGTAATAGATGAAGTAAAACGCACCGGGAATCCAAACATTTGACACTATGACAATACTTGTAACGGGAGCCAACGGCCAATTAGGTAATGAAATGCGAGTATTCCCTAAGGTTGCTTCAGAAAATTTGTTTTTACCGATGTAATGGATGCGTTAGAGGAATCCACAGCAATGTATATGATGAGTTCTATCACCCTGATGCCGAAGATGCAATTCATGGAATGACCCTGATATTGGAATTGAGTGGCCGGTAAGCACAGAGAATATTCTGCTTTCTGATAAAGACAAGAATCATCCGTGCTTGAAGGACTTCGAATCACCGTTTGTTTAATATTAACTCAATTTTGCGAAATATTTAATTTTATAAATCATTATGTCCTTTTTTTTATGAGACACTAATGAAGTTAATTCAAGAAATGGGGAATAAAACGGTAATGACTGTGAAACGACAACGAGACGTTGCGATGGATGCCATTGCAGGATTATTAATTGTCTATATGGTTCTTGTGCACCTTTTTCAATATATGGGAATCTACTCAGGCAAAGTTCTCTTCTACATGCTATTTTTTTAACTTCTATATCCCGTGGTTCTTCTATAAGTCGGGTATGTTCTATCATGGAACTGACTACAAGATAGTTATTGGAAGGGGCAAAAGGTTTTTGTATCTATTTGCAAAGTATAGTGTTCTAGGCTATGTCGTATATGCATTTAGCTTGTATGTAAATAAAGACTAAAATTGGGTTCATTATATTCTTACTCCAATAAAGTCTTTTTTGTTTTCCGGTTCTGTACCTGGTAATGAACCCCTTTGGTTCCTTCTCTCTATATATTGTGAGAGTTATTAATAGTAAAGTTATCTCTTATTGCTCTTCATCAAAAATCATAGGGGTTGTTTGCCTCTGTTTTTTATTGAGCTGGGGTTATTATATATTCAATGTCTTGAAACCAGATTATTTAGTGAATATTACCACAGGGCTTGGATTTTTCCTAATGGGATATTTCATGAGAAATATTCAGTACAGACGTGACATCTTTTCCTTTTTCATCGTTATTTATCTTTTGCTGTTTCTTTTTTACTTCACTTCTGTTGAAATGCGTCATAATCTTTTAGAGCGTGGAAATTGTATTATGTGGCCAATGCCTTGTTTGATGGGTATTGTTTCAATTAATAATATTTTACGTGTAACTCCTTGACTACTCCCCCCTAGTATATGTAGTATATGTAGGGAAACATAGTGCGCAACTGTTAGTATGGCACTGTCCTCTGATTATATTTTTTTACTTTAATTAATTGTATATTTTTTATGAAAGTTCTTATTACTGGTGGTGCAGGTTTCATAGGATCAAACATTGCATTAAAGCTTTTGGCAAAAGGGTATGATATTACAGTTCTTGATAATCTTTCGGAACAAATACATGGTTCAAACCCATCTAAAACTTCGCCATTGTACCAAAGAATCGTCAACAAGGTTGTGTTTATACAAGGAGATGTGAATTCACGTAGAGACTGGGAGAAAGCACTGGTCGATATTGATTATGTAATACATCTGGCTGCAGAGACAGGTACAGGACAGTCCATGTATGAAATTAAAAAATATGTTGACACCAACATCGGGGGAACTGCCCTTCTTTTAGACATTCTTACAAATACAAAACATCATGTGAAGCGCGTGGTTGTAGCAGAGTCTCGTGCAATCTATGGAGAAGGGAAATATGTTTGTGCAAACTGTGGTGATGTATATCCTTTGGAACGCAAGGACGAAGACATGGCGCATGGTGATTTTGAATGCCATTGTCCCAAATGTGGAGGACCTGTAACTTTAGTCGCTACTACTGAAGATAGTGCTATCCATCCTTCATCAATATATGGAATTACCAAACAGGTTCAGGGGCAATTGGTACATTTAGTATGTAAAAGCATTGGAGTTGAGTCTGTCTCTTTCCGATATCAAAATGTTTATGGTCCCGGACAATCATTAAGTAATCCTTATACAGGAATATTAAGTATTTTTTCCACCCGTATTAAAAATGGGAATGAAATAAATATTTTCGAGGATGGAAAAGAATCACGCGATTTTGTATACATTGATGATGTCGTGGATGCCACAATTCGTGGAATGGAAGTCCCTGCGGCTGACGGGCATGTGTTTAATATTGGAACAGGAGTGGCAACTGATGTTTTGACTGTAGCAACGAAGTTATGTGAAAAATATGGGATAACTGTTCCTATTAAAGTGAGTGGCAATTATCGTTTAGGGGATATTCGTCATAATTTTGCGGATATTTCTTCCGCTCGCGAGATTCTTGGTTTTGAGCCTCAATGGCCTTTTACTGATGGAATTGCCGAATTTGCTAAATGGGTGAATCTCCAAGATGTGCATGAGGACCTTTATGAGCAATCCATTAAGGAAATGAAAAAGAAAGGACTATATAAATGATAAGAATCATTCGTTTTCTATTTAAAAAACTACGTGGAAGACGAAGACTATTTGCCAAATATGGTAAACACTCTGTAATAGCTTCTTCGGTAAAAACCTCCAGCCCGAGTAATATATATATAGGCAATCGTGTGAGTATAGGCATGAGAACATGGATTGATGCAAAACCACATACAGGTATAAAAGATTGCTGTTTAGTTTTCAAAGATGGTGTGACTATTGGTGAATATAATCATATATACGCGACAAACAGTATCGTTTTTTTAGAGGATGTACTTACTGCGAATTATGTTTATGTATCTGACAATCTTCATTCCTATCAAGATGTAGATACCCCTATTCAGAAACAGCCAATAAAGCAGTTAAAACCTGTAGTGATTGGCAAGGGTTCCTGGTTAGGGGAACATGTTTCTATAATTGGGGCATGTGTCGGATCACATTCAGTAATTGGCGCAAACTCTGTGGTGACAAAAGATATTCCCGATTTTTGTATTGCAGTCGGAGTTCCTGCTAAGATTATTAAGCGTTATGATTTCGAGAATAGTTGTTGGAGAAAAACCAATGATTCCGGTGAGTTTATAGAAGATATGATATGAAAAATATATTACTGATAGCCCCGACATGGGTCAATCTACACAAAGACATTATTGTTGGCTTGGAGTCGCTCGGATTTGATGTGGATTTTATTCCTGAATATTCTTTCAGGGGTGATCCGCTGCGTATAAAGTCTAAAGGTTCTTTTAAGAACTCCGATGAGGTCGACCAAATCAAAACAAATTATTGGAAAAAATGCCTAAATGATAAGAATGCTGTATATGATTATCTTTTTGTAATAGATGGACAAGGTATCAACCACTACATATTTTCCGAACTGAAGAAACGAAATGCTAATGTTTTTTTTGTGAATTATCTATATGATACAACATATAGTATGTATCATTTTGAAGAGAATTTCCATTTTTATCATAGAATCCTTACTTTCGACATAACGGATGCTTCACAGCATCAAATCACTTTATTACCTATATATTGGTTAGAGTCTCAAAGTAATGACGCTAAAGAATGTAAATATGACATTTTCGGACTAGGTGCATTTAGTAATAACAGATACTTGCTGTTCAATCAGGTGAGAATAATCGCTAATGAGATGGGAAAAACCAACTATATAAAACTTTATACGCCCTCTATTAGCAACGTTTTTTTACATAATCTGAAAAACAAAATAAAATTGTTCATGGGCAGACAAGATATTATTCCTGCAAAACTTTATAAAGAAGAAATAATAACTAGTGAATTGCTTTCCACGGAAGATTTCCGCTGCTATGTGAATATGGCAGATGTTGTTCTGGACACAAAAGTTCTAAATCAAACTGGATTAACTGCACGTTTTATGTGGGCATTAGGTGCTGGGAAAAAAATAATAACAACAAACGATGCTATTAAATTGTATGATTTTTATAACCCTCTTCAAATTCTAATTATGGAGGAAAGGACGTTTACAGAATCTGACAGACAACGTGTGAAGAATTTTATCAACAGCAAATTTGTTTTAACCAATGAGAGAAAGAAGGAGTTGGAATACTATAGATTGGATAATTGGTTGAAAACGGTCTTAGGATTGTAAGTAAAACGAATAAATGCATGTCTAATTACAATAGCAGTAATAAGCGACTGGCAAAAAACACGTTGATTATGTATTTGAGGATGTTCATTACGGTGGGCATCAGTTTTTACACATCACGTGTAGTACTCAAAAACTTGGGCATCTCTGATTATGGAACTTATGAGGTGATAGGTGGTTTTATCTCTATGTTCTACATCATCACCACAGCCATGAGTGGGTCCATTAGTCGTTTCCTGACAGTGGAGTTGGGGGCCAAAAGTAAACGATTGAACAACACCTTCTGTATGTCAATGAACATACAATTGTTGTTCGCTACCATTGTCATTGTTTGGGGTGAGACGATTTGCTTATGGTTTATCAATTCTCAATTGGAAATCCCTGAAGGTCGTGTGATAGCAGCCAATGTCGTATATCAGTTTGTTCTATTCTCGTTCATAGCCGAGTTGATTGGGTTGCCCTATTTAGCTTTGATTATCGCACATGAGAAAATGGGGCTTTACGCTTTCGTACAGATTTTGAATTCGGTACTGAAGTGCTTTTTAGCCATATTATTGGCTATCTCTCCTATAGACAGGCTTTTCTTTTACGCAATCGGGATGTTTGCTGTGACATTGATATATCAACTATTTTTAATTCTTTATTGCAGAACCAGATTTTCAGAGTGTCGATACCATTGGGTTAATGAAAAGACTTTATTTCACCAAATGTTTTCGTTTGGTGGATGGACTTTGCTTACAGGAGCTTCGTCCATAGTAAAAAGCCAAGGCCTGAATATTATGCTTAACATGTTTTTTGGTACTGTGGTTAATGCTGCTTATGGAGTTGCCCGCCAATTAGAGGGGCACGTGCGGGCGTTTAGTAAAAACTTTCTTCTTGCCATTTATCCGCAAATTACCAAAAGCTACGCGGAAGGAGACTTGTCACGCTCATGTTCATTGGTATATAAAGGCACTAAATATGCTTTTCTTCTGCTTTTCATTATCGGCTTGCCTGTAATGCTCGAGGCCGACACTTTTCTATCTGTATGGCTAGTGGAGGTACCTGAATATACAGATGCTTTTGTACAACTCACGATAATTCTAACTTTAATAGAAGTTTTGCTTACTCCTATGGGCTATATCAACCAAGCTACGGGCGATATTAAGATATTTCAGATAGTAAGTAGCATAGCACAGTTTGTGGTGTTGCCTGTTGGTTATCTTCTGCTGAAGTTAGGCTGTAATCCTACCTCGGTCTTATATACTGGTATAGTTACGGAATTGCTGACTTTGCCTTGGCGAGTGATTATGAACAAAAAACATGCAGGTGTCACTTTCCGTGCCTACGCTGAGGAGGTGCTTTATAAGTTGTTACCAGTGATTGTCTTTTCAGTTGGAGTTTGTTTGATTGCACGTCATTTCATGTCGCACAGCATACTCAATTCATGCATTATTGTCACTCTCTCAGTGGCGTTGATAGCTGCCACATCTTATCTCTTCGCCCTTAACAAGAGCGAACAGAAGTTTGTACTTCAAGCAGCCATGAAATATTTGCAATTTAAGAAGTAGGGTATTCAGTTTCACGTTTCGTATTTTTTGCTAATTCAAAATCGTATAATTCTAAAATACAGAATGTTATGGCATATAAAGTACTCCCAAAATGGCATCGGGCACAATTGGCAACACAAAATGTCTGCAACCCCTTTATACAAGGGGCTTAACAATAAAAAAACATCGTTTTTGGGTACATCATAATGAACACCCTATTTAAGAAGTCTATGAATGAGTAATAAATATATTTTTATGATTCGTATCCTAATCTATCTAACATGTGTTAGACTTATTCCGCATTGGCTTTATTATTTATTAGCCATGAATAAGCAAGTGATTTCTGAAGATTTGTTACGGAATATAAATCTTTTTATAAGGAGAAATCATGAGAACGATAATCAACCCACTTTCTATGAGTTTTGCCGTTTACTGACTTTCTATCGCATGGTTCGTAATATCTACTATGCTCGTGTCGCTAATAAACACAAACTTTATGCTAAGTTTTTAGGACTTTTGGCGAAACCTTTACCTCTTTTGGATATTTCTTCTACTGCGGAAATCGGAGGAGGTCTTATTGTGCAGCATGGATACGCTACAATCATCGCTCCACGGAAGATTGGCAGGAATTGTTGGGTCAATCAAGGTGTTACTATTGGGTATACAAATGACAATGACTGTCCTACATTAGGTGATAATGTTACAATATATGCAGGAGCAAAAGTACTGGGTGATGTGTATGTGGGTAATAATGTAATCGTTGCTGCAAATGCTGTTGTAGTGAAGGATGTCCCTGATAATGCCATTGTTGGAGGCGTACCTGCAAAAATCATAAAATATAGAGACGTATAGGCTTTGATAGTCATTTTTTTTGTGATAATATTTGATACGGTCGTGGCTGTAAGATTCTATCTTAAAGACCGAAAAAATGTCAGATTACAGTAATAGTAATAAGCGCCTTGCTAAGAACACGATGATTATGTACTTGCGAATGTTCTCTTGCTTTACACGAAAGTGAAAAGAAATTCTTGATTCGAGCTGCAGTGAAATATTTAATAGGACATTAAAAGAAAAATGCTCTTCAACGATTATAATTTTATTGTATTTTTTTTACCAGTTCTTTTATTGACACTAGTACTAAATAGGTGGGGGACTATTAAACAGCGTAATTTATTATTGCTGGTAGCCAGTTATTGGTTTTATGGCCAGTTCTCTTGGCTATATCTACTTTCGTTGGCCTATGTAACAATAGTCAATTATTCGACAGTATGCTTATTGGAAAAAGAGAAGAAAAAAGCTATTATTGTTATAGGTGTTGTTCTGACTTTGATACCCTTATTAGGCTATAAGTATTTGCATTTCCTGCTGACTGACATCCTGTTGTTATCTCACACAGATTGGTGTCATTGGATACTTCCTGTTGGTATTTCATTTTTTACATTCCAGGCACTCACTTACACCATTGATTACTATAGGGGGAAAGTAACTGAAAAAGCTGAAATTCTTGATTATGCTCTTTTTGTCTCATTCTTCCCTACTATTCTGTCTGGACCAATTGAGCGTTCTAGGACATTGTTGCCTCAACTGATGCAACTGTCGAGATTCAATATGGCATTATTGTTGAACGGAGTTGAGCTGTTTCTGTGGGGATTATTCAAAAAGATTGTTATAGCCGATCGAATCAGTGTATTTGTTACAGGTCTTTATGCTGAGCCTCATATCTATAGTGGTAATTCATATATGCTGGCTATAGCCATATATAGTATTCAGATCTATTGCGACTTTAGTGGTTATAGTGACATGGCCATCGGGGTTGGAAGAATGCTAGGGTTCAATCTGCGAAAGAACTTCGACTATCCCTATTTCTCAACTTCTATTAAGTCGTTTTGGCGGAAATGGCATATTTCGTTGACGAGTTGGTTTACTGAGTACCTGTATATTGCGTGTGGAGGTAATCGGGTGGCAAAATGGCGTTGGTATTTAAATATAGGATTAGTATTTGTTGTTAGTGGGATATGGCATGGAGCAGCGTGGACTTTTGTAATATGGGGAATGATGCATGCGTTGTTATATCTAATTGAGCATGTTATGAATCAGAGCCAGCCAAATTGTAAAAATTGGGCAGAAACTGTCGTTCGTGGAATGGCGGTTTTTGTAATGGTGTCTTTGGCATGGGTTTTCTTCCGCGCTGATAGTTTTTACCATGCAATGGATATAATTGGTAGTTGTAAAGAGCCATGGGGTGGATGGTTTAAAAATGGTTCATCTATGTCTTTTGCAGTATTGATTATGTCCATTTCACTTTTCGGCATGTTAGATTTGCTATGTTATAACCGGATTGTGAAACTGACTGAAGCAACGGATTCTCCATATAGATGGGCAAATATTATTTTTGTCGTTTTTATCGCGTTATATACCAGCCTTTTTGGCATAAGTGGAATAAAATTCGTTTATTTCCAGTTTTAACCTATTATGCAACATTATAAACTCTATATTAGAATCATTCTTGGCATTTCTTTGTTTTTCATTATTGATTATGTTGCTGGATGGTGCCTTGAAGAAGGCCTTAAGCGATATTATGGTCTTTGCCAACATTCAAAAATACTAATTGTTGGACATTCTCACATGATGTTAGGCATTCAACGAGACTTATTGGAAGAGGAAACTCATTCAAAAGTATCTAAATATACGCGCCAAGGTGTAGGCCTTCAGGAAAGGCATCTTATGACAAGGCAGTTTTTGGAGTCTCCTTTTTCGGATTCCCTGAAAGTTGCCTTATTGGGAGTGGATTGCTGGTCATTTCAAGGTGAGGGCCTAAGTAAAAATGTTCATACATTGTTTTATCCATTTATGGATAATAGTGAAGTAGATGATTATGTGAGCCAGCACTCCGATTTCATGGACTATTGGCTTCATAAGCTGATCCACTTGACACGTTTCTCAGAGGAAGGCCTTAATTGTTCTGTTTCTGGATGGATGGGATGGGATAAAAATCGGAAAAATAGTGCTTTGACCAAGGAAGCTTTTGAAAAGCGTAGGATTAATTGGGAAAGACCTATTACTTTCAATCCTTCATTAATCAATGAACTGGAGACATGTATTAGAGACCTGAATGATAAAAATGTGCGCGTAATTCTTGTTAACACACCGACTTACAGGGGTATTAATGACGCTTATCCAAAAGATTACCAGAAAATCATGAATTACTACCAGAAACTAGCGGCAGAGAATCCAATGGTTGATTTTTGGAATTTTAGCCCTAAATATCAAGATAGCCTTCATTATTTTTTTGATCCGATTCATTTGAATGTATATGGACAGGAGGCCATTACTAAAGAAATAATTCACAAATTGAGAGATTGTAATAGATGATTTTTTCCTTCATATAATAATTCATTGAAAGCTAATGGTACAATGGGCGCACAGTTGCCATTATATCTTTTTAGCCGAGGGCGTGACACCTCTTTTATCGGCAGCCACATCAGCCTTCAAAACTACGGAAATAAACAAAAGATTGAAATTTAATGAGTATAGAAAAGATAAATGAGATTCATAATAATCGAATCCTACTGATTGATTTAATGCAGGGAATGGCTATGATAATGGTAGTTATAGGTCATCACATGTTTACTTTTATGCCTCGTTGGTATGAAGATTTGCACACCTATATATACTTATTTCACATGCCTTTTTTTATGTTTATATCAGGCTTCCTAATCCGCTATTCTTATAAGGGTGTTAGTAGTGTAAGTGGATATTTATACTATGTAGGTCGAAAAGCTAAAAAGTTTGTACCATATATTCTTCTTGTTAGAATTATCATGGAGAAATGGAAGTGGATTGGAATTGTTGGACTTATTATATTTGTTTTTCTTTCATTTTTGCATTTTCATGAGGATGTTTCATTGCTGTCAAATTATTTTTTGCCATGGATTTCAATTCCAGCATTGGCATATTTAGTTAGCTTGTTAGGTCATAGAGCTACAATTCGCCAATTCTTTACTTTTATTTCTGTGAATTGTTTCGGAATATATTTACTCCACATGTTCTTTGTGCAGGCATTTGCTTTTTGGGTATGTCGTTGGAGCGGAATGTCATATACCTTTTGTAGTGTTGGCTATTTGATTCTTTCATCTTTTTTCAGTATGTTATTAGCCTCATTCTGCTGGAAGAGTATTAGTTGTGTTGTTAACAAGAAAACTGTAAGTTTAAAACAATGAAAGCACTTCCTTATATAAGAAAAGCGATAAAGTCAGGTGGTGCAATAGGTATTCTTTTGCTGACATATTATCTGATAGAATTGGTTTTCAGTCGTGGCCGTGATGCTTCTGAAGCAGCTACTGTAGATGCGTCAGCTTTAATAACAATTCTTTACTCGTTTGGATGCCTCTATGTTTCTTATAAGATATGTATATCCACACAATATAAGAGTCTTACCTGCAGAATTCTTGCTAATTCCCCATTAAAATGGATTTTCTATTATACTATTTGGGGAGGCGTTACGGCTCTTTGGAGTGTCAATCTGCCTATGACTGCCTATCGCTCTATAGAATGTTTGGCTCTGATGGCTTTGATGGTGGCTGTTTCGGAGCAGTTAATTGAAAACTATGGTAGCAAGCAGATGCTTGACTGGACTTCGGTATTTGTTTTTTTTAGCATTCTTCTTAGATTACTACTATACTTTAAACGAGGTGCATCTACCACTCTCCGTCTTGGAGATGATGGTACTATTTATAATTGTGCGCAGATGATAGCACCTATTTTCTTTTACCTCCCACTATATGTTCAAATGCCAAAGGTAATTAAATATACCATCTATGGCTTTGCCATAGTTAGCATGTCTACCGTAGGCTATATAGGTATAGCCATGGGGGCAATTTCTGCTTTTTGGGGTAATAAGGTCTTACGTTCAATGGCTATAGTAGGCTCAATCGTTTTAATTGTTTTGACTTTAGCTCTCGGTGCAGAAAATATTTTATTATCAACAGTTTTTGCAGAAAAATCTACCGTAAGTTTTGAGGAAACATCAGGAAGAGATATCATTTGGGCTTATGGTGTGGAGCGAGCAGCAGAAAAGCCAATAGCAGGATGGGGGTTCGCCGCAGGCGAGCGAACCCTTGTTGAAGAAGCGGGATTAATGGGAGTTATCGGTATGCATAATTGTTTTATGTCTGCTTATGTTGGCTGCGGTTTGATAGGACTGTTTTTTATGGTGATGTTTTGGTGGCATTTGCTTAGAGCAGCGCTTTCCCATTTTATCCCCAATACAATAAAACCATTATTCATTGCATTATATTGTGGCGCTTTTCTTGAAAGTTTTGCTAATCCTGGCATTGGTAATCGTGTTTATGGCTCTTGGATGGCATCCACACTAGTAGCAGTGCTTATCTGTATAGTTTATACGGTGAACAAATATAAATTTGCAAAAAAATGAAAATAACTTGGGTGACAAGAAGTTTTTTGGATTATCGGATACCAGTTTTTAATGCTCTTGATGAATTGTGTGGTCACAACCTGACCGTCATTTACTATAAGGATGTTGTTCCACAACGAGTACAGGATAAGATACAGTCTTTATTAAAGGAAAGAGCTATAGCTTGGGATAAGGAACTTCGAATTGGCAATGGAGCCAAAAAAGATAATATGTCTATTAGTAATTCCTCTATTCGTATCCCTTACAGTCCAGGTCTAATACGGATAATAAAGGAGACTGCACCTGATGCTTTAATTTCTGATGGTTTCATGCAGTGGACTTATGCTGCTCTTGCCGTTCGTGCTTGTAAGAAGATACCCCATGTCATGTGCTATGAACGAACGGCACATATGGAAAGGAATGCAGGGGAATTACGTATAATGTATAGACGTTTTGTTAGCCGATGGATTGATGCAATCTGTTGTAATGGTATGTTGACTGGTGAATACGTAAAGTTTTTACTTGGCTGGGATGAAAGCAGACTGACTTATGGACATATGGTTGCAGATGTGAAAGGGCTTCAAAAACAAGTCTCGAAGATTAGTGAAACGGAACGTACGGAACTCCGTAATAAACTTGGAGTCCGTGATATGATGTTGCTTTATGTAGGGCAGCTCATATCACTGAAGGGAGTCCGCGAACTCCTTTCTGCGTACAGCCATGTCGCGGGAAAAATCCCCAACATGACACTCGTTCTGGTTGGTGGCGGACTTTTGGAAGATGAACTTCGCCAACGAATTGTTAATGAGCGAATACCTAATGTCGTTCTGACAGGTGTGATAGACTATGACAGCATAGCATCGTTCTACAAAGCGGCCGATTGCTTTATACTCCCAACTACACAGGATAATTGGAGCCTTGTTATTCCTGAGGCAATGGCATGTGGACTACCAGTGTCCACTACTATTTATAATGGCTGTCATCCAGAACTGGTACGTCCAGAAAATGGTTGGGTGTTTGACTCTCTAGACCCTAATAGTATAGAAGATGTTTTGTTGAAGATTTATAATAGCCGTGATTTGTTAAAAGACATGGGGCATGCTTCGGAAAAATTAGTTTCGAATCAAACTGCAGAAAGAGCAGGGCAGGCTATTATGGACGCAATTGAAATTGCAAAGCATCATGTAAATGGATGATGGAATAAAAATGTTCGAGACATGAAGAATAATGTATTAGTGAGAATGGCGCGATTGCTCCCAGACAAGGTGTATCTGTCGCTAAAGTTTTTTCGGGTTTTTGGTAAATGGCCAAATTGGAAGAATCCACAGACATTTAGTGAGAAACTTCAATGGTTAAAACTGTATGATCGTAAGCCAGAGTACACAACAATGGTGGACAAGTATGCAGTTAAGGAATATGTGGCCAGTATAATAGGTGAAGAGTATGTAATCCCAACTCTCGGAATTTGGGATAGGCCAGAAGACATAGAGTGGGATATGTTACCCAATCAGTTTGTTCTTAAAACCACACATGGAGGTGGAAATGAAGGTGTCGTGATTTGTAGAGATAAAGCGTCTTTCAACAAGGGAAATGCCATTGCGAAGCTCAAAGAAAGCCTTTGTACGGATCTTTATGAAGTGTGGCGAGAATGGCCATATAAGAATGTTGTAAAGCGTGTACTTGCAGAGAAGTTTGTAGAACCATGTCGTGGCATTAGGGATTTGGCTGACTATAAATTCTTCTGCTTTGATGGTGAAGTGAAGGGTTTATTTGTGGCTACAGAAAGACAAAATCCTAATGAGGAGGTGAAATTCGATTTTTTTGATGCAGACTATAACCATTTACCTTTCCGACAGGGACATGATCATGCAAAGACAACGCCTCCAAAACCAAAGAACTTCGAATTGATGAAAAGGTTGGCAACACAACTATCCGAGGGAATACCGCATGTTCGGGTTGACCTCTATGATCTTGGTGATAAAGTTTTATTTGGAGAATTGACGCTATTCCATTTTAGCGGAATGGAACCATTCGAACCAGAAGAATGGGACGTCAAGTTCGGTAATTTGATTCATTTGCCAAACTAATGAAAGTACTTTTTATTCATAATGCCTATAGCGAACATACACCCACGGGTGAAGAACATGCTTCTCAACAGCTAGCGACCTTGTTAGAAGAACATGGACATGAGGTGAGGTGGCTAAGGCGTGACTCCGATGAAATCCGTCATATGGTGTATGGCCACGTAAAGGCTTTCTTTGCAGGTATATATAATCCCTATAGTATAAAAAGGTTAGGCTTACTTCTTGATGACTTCCGACCTGACGTTGTGCAGGTGCAAAATATTTATCCATTGATTTCATCTAGTATCTTCCACCTTTTGAGGGAACGTAAGATACCTGTGGTGATGCGCTGTCCTAATTATCGACTGTTTTGCCCTGCAGGTTTGTGTCTTGACAAGGAAGGGAGAATATGTGAACGCTGTTGCGGTAAGGGTCATGAATGGTGGTGTGCCAGAAAGAATTGTGAGAAAGATATAAAAAAGAGTATTGGCTATGCCATGCGAAATGCCTATAATAGAATTTCAAGACGAATACTTGATGGTGTTGATGTATTCATCGTTCAGTCTGAATTTCAGAAAATTAAATTTGTAAATCAAGGAATACCCGAAGCGAAATTGTCTATTTTACATGGAATTTCACCCCAAATTGATAATAATGTTAAATTAGGGATTGGTAATTGGGTAAGTTTTGTGGGGCGTGTTAGTTCTGAAAAAGGTATTGATGAATTTATAGAGGCGGCTCGCATGAACCATGATATCCCTTTTAAGGTGGCAGGATTTCTAGATGCCCATTTTAACATACCGCAGGACATCCCTGCAAATCTTGAATTTGTAGGATTTAAGAAAGGAGTGGAGCTAGATGCATTCTATCAAAATTCAAGAATTATTGTCGTACCAAGTAAATGGTATGAAGGATTTCCAAATGTCATTCTGCGTGCATTTATGTTAGAAAGACCAGTTATTACAACAAATATAGGAGCAATGCCTTCTATCGTAGATAATAAGCAAAACGGTCTTTTAGTTGAGGCGGGTGATTCCGTTGCCTTGGCAAATGCGATTCGTCAATTATATCCAGATATTCGGAAATGTGTGGAATTTGGTAAGGCAGGAAGGATAAAGGCTGAAACATCTTATTCTCGAGAACAAATATACAAGATGCTGATGGAAATCTACGCACGAGCAATAGAATTAAACAAATGAATTGCATTTAATTATGATTGATCTTTCTGTAGTAATTCCTCTTTATAATGCGATGCCTCTGATAGAGCGTACGTTGGAATCTATTTTCTCCCAAAAGACGCATTATTCTTATGAGATTATAATAGTAGATGATGGCAGCCGAGATAAATCTTTGCAATTTGTAAGGGATTATGTGGCCTGCAAGGGGTATGGTGAATCTGTAATTATCCTTAG
>JAEEGL015096020.1_pt1 | contig 15596 bp, 19 predicted proteins | sample 9134231 | NCBI WGS metagenome assembly JAEEGL01 (sample SAMN16246548, study PRJNA631951) | gut metagenome | biome: gut microbiome; feature: rumen; material: fiber-attached | host: Bos | place: Iran: Karaj | collected 2018-10
AATGCTGATAAAATCGGATCAACCGTAACCGTTGACGGCGATGCCCGCATAACAAAAGTCGGAAGCAAACTTCGGGATCTGAGAATTGATGAATTCCCTCAGCTTATAGACGTTATCGAAGGCAATATGAGTTTTGTCGGAACAAGGCCTGAAGCGACTAAGTATGTTGAACAATATACCAAAGAGATGAATGCTACATTGCTTCTTCCTGCAGGCATAACATCAGAAGCCAGCATTCGTTACAAAGATGAGGCTGAGTTGCTTAATGCGGCCGATAATGTTGACAAAACGTATATTGACGAAATACTTCCCGCAAAGATGAAATGGAATCTTGATTCCATTAAAAACTTCAGTTTTGCGAATGATATTAAAACTATGTTCAGAACAGTCTTTGCCGTTCTGGGAAATAATGTTGGTTAAAGGAGCGTTGCAATAATGATGGAAATAGATGTGTCTTTTATTGTTATTGCTCTTAATGCAGCGGGAACAATAGATGCGCTGTTTGAGTGCTTGAAAAAGCAAACATATCCGCACAATCATATTGAAGTGGTGTTAGTTGATGGTTTATCAGAAGATAACACTAAAGAGAAAATGCTTTTGTTCCAATCAAACGAGAAGTCATTTAAAAGTGTAAAGGTTTTCGATAATCCAAAAAAGACTCTTCCATGTGGATGGAATGTTGCGTTAAAAGAAGTAACAGGGGATGCTGTTTTGAGGGTGGATGCACATACTACTTTCCCTGAAGACTTTATAAGTTTAAATGTTAAAGATTTAAACAAGGGTGAAAACATTTGTGGTGGAAAAGTTATTAGCATTCCAGCTGATAATAGTAAATGGAGTGTAACGATAAACGAAGCGGAAAATTCTATGTTTGGGGGAAGCTTCGCTGCGTTTCGTCATGCGGAGGTTGCACAATATGTTAGTACTGCCGCATTTGCAATTTATCGTAAGACTGTTTTTGATAAAGTGGGATACTATAATGAGCAACTTACACGAACAGAAGATAATGAAATGCATTATCGCATGAGAAAAGCCGGTTATAAGTTTTACTACGATCCGGAAATAGTTTCATTCAGAGAAACCAGATCAACCTTTAGAAAGCTGTTGAAACAGAAGTATCTAAATGGTTATTGGATTGGAAGAACGTTAAGGGTAGAACCAAGATGTTTTTCTCTATATCATTTCGTACCTATGTTATTTGTTATCGCTAATATAGTATCGTTGCTTTTTGTTGCTTTTAATGTAGAAATACCAATTATGGTGTTGAGTGCTTTATACTTAATCGTTGATTTTGCAATGACTGTTGTGGCGATTCTAAGCTGTAAAAATAGGAATATTTATTTTTTGTGCTTACCTATAATGTTCTTTTTTCTTCACATTGTTTATGGCATGGGAACAATAATTGGCGCTGCTCATATATCGTTGTCTAAGTAATGTTAAAGCTAACAGAAAGCGTTGTGGTGAATTATGAGAGTTTTAGTTGTTGGACTGTCTGGAATATTGGGAGGAGTAGAAAGAGAAGTTTTGAGCATTGTAGAGGAGTGCTCAGATTGTATTTGTTTTGATTTTCTTTGTTTTGGTGAAAACTATCAATATGAGAGTCAGTATAAAGATTACGTATTTTATTATATCCCACGTAGAAGAGAAAACTATTTTGAAAGTCAAAAACAGCAAAAACAGTTTTGGAAGACTAATGGTAAAAAGTATGATGTGGTTTGGATAAACACTTCTTCCGCTTCAAATTTAACATCATATGAATTTGCCAAAAAATATAGCAATGCCAAAATTGTCTCTCATTCTCATGGTAGTAGGATTGAGCACAACTCGAGACTTTTAAGAATAATTCATATTTTGCTTCATGTTTTAAAACGTAGAAGATTAGTTGCTTTGTCAGAAACTTTGGTTGCGTGTTCAAATAATGCCGCAAAGCATTTATATGGTGCATCGGCTATAAAAGCAATAGTAGTGCATAATGGAATTGATGTAAAACGCTTTTTATTTGATTTGGATAATCGTAATGCCATTAGAGAAGAACTCAATATAGGTAAAAATGATGTTGTGTTAATGTGCATTGGCAGAGTTGAAAAAGTAAAGAATTTTCTATATGCGATAAAGGTTTATCAGTCTTTATATGAGAAAACATTGAACAAGCAATTTAAAATGATTATTATCGGAAATGGTTCGGAGTATAATTCAATAGAAGATTATATAGTTGAGCATAATCTTACTGAAGTAAAGCTGTTAGGGTATAAAAGTGATATTAAACCATATTTAGATGCATCAGATGTTTTCTTACTTCCGTCATTATTTGAAGGTTTTCCAGTAGCTGTTGTTGAGGCCCAAGCAAATGGGTTGCCATGTATTGTTTCTAATAAGGTTACTTCGGAAGTTAAAATAACCGATTTGGTTAGTTTTATTGGAATAAGCGATAGAGATGCGGAAGAATGGGTTAATAATTTGTTAAACATAGAACTTTTGAGGGATCGCATTAAATTTAATGAAATGGTTTTTAATGCGGGATATGATGTTCATTATGTTGCGAGTAAAATGAAAGGCATTTTTTTCGGTGATGAAAATTAAATCGGGTTTTAAAATCAGACTTTTTGATGCTGATACAGAGGAAAAAGCTCATATAGGAAGTTATTTAATCTCGCTGGGGGTAATATTTTTATTTCTTGGCTCTGGCGCTGCGTTAGGAATTGCTGACAATTATTTGTTTTTTGTTGCTGCGATAGTATGTAATTTTGTTGAAATGGTTTTACATCATAAGACAAGACTTAAGATTAACAGTTTCTTGGTTTTTTCTATATTTGTTATGGTTTTTATGGCCTTATATTTTATTGCTGGCTCTTATGATCGCGGAACAGCATTAAGCTTGCTTTTGTATTCAGTTTTGATTATTTCTGTTATGGTGGATGATTATAATCTGGCTGATGTAAAAAATATAGTTAATGGTGTAATTGTATCATCACTGGTTTTTAGTGGCTTAATTGTTTTTTTTGGCCACGAGTTTCTATATGCTGGCTCAGCTAAATACACTTATACTCAAAGTTATGGAAGTAACATAACATTTGAGCCAAATTATGTTGGAACCCTTTTAACTTTAGGCTTTTGTCTTGCTGTGTTTAGTGCGCTCAATAATGGCTCTGATAAAAAAAGGGTAGTGTACTATGCTACCTCTTCATTGTTTATTTTATTGGGATTGTTTCTTACTGGTTCACGTAGTGCTCTTGTTTCGTTGCTCTTGTTTGTATTTATAATTGTTCTTACGATGAAGCCAAGTAAACTTAAAAATCGTATGCTTGCTTTGGCAGGATTATTGGTTATTGCTGCAATAGTGTTAATAGTAACGAATGTAATACCTGCAAATGTTTATTTGCGTTTGTTAAGAACCTCTTATATTGATAACAGTAATATGAAAAGAATAGCGGACTGGAGTTATGGCTTAAGAGCCATGTTTAGCAACCCGATTTTTGGCAATGGCCCGATATTGACTCTTGATATTTTAATGGAAAAATATGGATTTCATGGTGATGTTCATAACACATTTTTAACAATTGGGGTAATGTGCGGTGTACCGGTATTTCTTTTGTTTGTATTTACAATCATAAAATACGCCGTTTGTCTATATGTTAGCAATGAAAGATTATTATTTTCTACTTTTATTGCAATGATTTTTGAGTGGAATATTCTTGCTTGTCAATTATGTGTAAGTACATGGATTACATTGATCATCGTAATGATTTATGTTGATAATTATTTTGGAAAATCACAGTATAGTACCTAAAAGATATGTTTTTGTGGGGTATTTGTTATGGATAAAGCGTTGGTTTCAATTGTTGTTCCTATATTTAAGGTAGAACAATACTTGGAGGAATGTATCGATTCAATATTGAACCAAACTTATGAGAATTTGCAAATAATATTGGTTGATGATGGCTCACCGGATCGCTGTCCAGAAATTGCAGATTTCTATAAAGGAATAGATGAAAGGGTTTGTGTAATCCATAAAGAAAATGGCGGATTATCTTCTGCACGAAATTCTGGAATTGAAATTGCTAAAGGTGAGTATATTGCCTTTGTTGATAGCGATGATGTGTTAGGTTGCACTTATGTAGAGAGATTACTTGAAATTATTGCTATAGATGGCGCAGACATTGCTGTTTGTGCCTTTGATACATTTGAAAATAGTGTTTCGGTTTTAAATAATAGTGGCTCCGAAGAAACAATAGTTTTTAATAATGAACAAGCCATTTTTGAAATGTACAAGAATAATTCAATAGGCTGGAATGCATGGAACAAACTTTACAAAACATTTTTATTTGGAGATGTCCGATATCCGGATGGAGTTATATGTGAGGATAAAGCAACAACATATAAATTGTTGCTAAAAGCAAATAGAATATCATATACAAAGGAACAATTGTATCATTATCGTGTGCGTAATAACTCCATTAGTGGAGAGCATTCCATTAAGTTTTGCTTAGATTCTATTATGATAAACAATGAAATGGAAAAAGATTTTGAAGCAAATAGATTGGATTATGCTATAAAACTTGCAAAATCATATTCTGCAAAATGCGCTTTTATTTTGTATTCTGATGCAATTAACAGAGATGGCTATTATGAAGTAAGGGAAAAGTGCCTTCAAGAATTATCTGAGAAATATCGGTACATTAGATTTGCTAAATACTTAAGAAGTTCTGAAAAAGTATTAATCTATTTAGCTGGTATATCAGCCAAAAATAGGTATAGATTGGTTTTATATTTATTGTGTAGAGTAACAAACTATATGAGAAATAGAAGGGTGTAAAAGAATTATAATGGATGAGAATAATCAATTGTCTGAAAAAAATATAAAGCATAAAGCTATTTCCAGTGCAGCCTGGAAGTTTGGCGAAAGAATAATTGCAAAGCTAGTAACATTAGTGGTTTCAATAATTCTTGCTAGAATTCTTGTCCCAGAAGATTATAGTGTAGTTGCAATTATTACAATTTTCTTTTCTTTTGCAAATATCATCATTTCAGGTGGATTAAATACTGCTTTGATACAAAAAAAGAATACAGACATTATTGATTATTCAAGTGTCTTAAATTTGAGCCTTATACTATCTGTTTTAGTATATCTATTGCTGTTTGTTACGAGCCCTATATTAGCTACCATTTATAAGCAGCCTTCGTTGGTTTTAATGATAAGAATAATGGCTTTAATACTTCCTATAGGTGCTTTTAAAGCGGTTATTTGCGCTTATGTATCTAACAATCTTGATTTTAAAAAGTTCTTTTTTTCAACAATAGGAGGTACTCTAGTTTCTGCTGCGGTTGGTATTACTCTGGCTTTAAAGGGTGCCGGAGCATGGGCGCTAGTTGCTCAGCAGATGACTAATACTGTTATTGATACCTTAATTCTGTTCGGCGTCACCAGAATTAGATTTAAACTTATAATAGCTAAAGAACGTATTATAAAGCTTTTTAGCTATGGATGGAGAATACTTGTTTCGTCTTTTATTGGGGTGCTCTATACGGAAATTAATCCTCTGTTTGTAGGATTAAAATACAATTCCACAGATTTGTCGTTTTATACTAAAGGGCGTAGCTTTCCAGGATTAATATCCACTACTACCACTGAAACGCTAGCGGCTGTTTTATTTCCTGTTTTATCTAGATATCAAGATGACAAGGAAAAATTATTAAGATATACAAGATTATATATAAGATTGGCTTCGTTTGTTGCTTTTCCGTTAATGCTTGGTTTTTTTGGTGTTGCAGAAAACTTTGTGAAAATAGTATTAACTGAAAAATGGTTGCCTTGCGTACCATATATCCAGGTCTTCTGTGTCGCAAGTATGTTTGATATGATAAATATAGGTAATTGTGAAACAATAAAGGCTATGGGAAGAAGTGATATATATTTAAGAATTGAAATCATAAAAAAGACAGCATATTTCATTATAATTGCGTTCTTTTTATTCTTTACCAACACTCCTATTGCTTTGGCAGAATCGTTTATTGTTTGTACAGTTGTGGCTGTTTTTGTTAACTCGATTCCCAATATAAAACTGATAGGTTATAGAATAAAATATCAGGTTCAGGATATTTTGCCAAATCTGTTGTCTGCGATAATTATGTGTGTTCTTGTACTTTATGCTGGCAAGATTAATTATAATAGCGGTATAGTATTATTAGTTCAAGTGATAGTTGGTGTAGGTTCTTATTTAATTATTGGTATCGTAATCAAGAATTCAAGCTTATATTATTTGTCCAACACATTAAAAGAATTCTTTAAGAATGGTAGAAATGAAGCATGATAGCGAACTGTAGTGTATAATTTGTTTTGTTGATACATCAATTATTGTTTCTGTCGCAAAGTGAATAAATCTCAAACTTGTTATTTATTGTAAGGAGTGAAAAATTTGAAATCTGAAGATTTTAAGAAAGAAATCCATTCATATATAGACGATATTTATAATGAATTTGAGGAGTTCCAAAATGCCCTTACGGATATGTACAATGTGTTCTATAATGTATGTAAAAGAAATGGAATAAATGTATATTATGCGTTTGGATCGTTGCTTGGAATTATTAGGGATGATGGAATGATTCCATGGGATGCAGATATAGATGTTTTTATACCTATAAACAAGGTTGAGGATTTATTAAAAGTACTTGAACGGGACTTGCCGCCAGATTATTATGTAGTGTCAAATTTTACTAATAAGAATTATTATTTATGTGAGATGCGTATATGCAAGAGGGGATTTGATTCGAGTATTTTTCATGTAGATGTTTTCTATTTGATTGGAGTCCCTTCTGATCCAAAGAAGTTAAAAAAATTTGATGATAGAATAATTAAAATGTTTTATCGCAGGGCGTTAAGATATGACCTTGTTGAAAAAGGTGATACGCTAAGGGGTAAGCTAATTTATTATTTGAAGATGATTAGAAAACTATTGATTAGAATAGAGCCAAATTGGGTGTTTAATAGAAAATGCAATAGGATGTTGTTCAAGTATAACTTTTCTGATTCTGAATTATGTGCTGTTTGGGATAGAACGGCAAAAGTTTTTCCTATAAGTACGATTGAACCAGCTCAGATTTATAAAAAAGGTAATTTTGAGTGCTTGATTTTTAATAATCCAGAAGTTTTTTTGACAAATAGATACTCAAACTATGAAGAGTATTTGCCAATTTCTGATAGATTTGACGAATTCTATTCCGGATATAAGCGAATTCAAAAAAAATAGCTTAAACATTAGGTGTTTAAACTGTTGCTTGAATGTAGTAATTATCCATATCTGCGGATTATTGCATTAACTGCTAAAAAGGGGAAACAAATGCTTAGTACAATTCAGTTAAGACTTCTTGAAATGTTAAAATGGTTTCATAATTATTGCAGTGACAATGAATTAACATATTATATTATTGGGGGTTCAATGTTGGGTGCTATACGGCATGAGGGTTTTATCCCCTGGGATGATGATATTGATGTTGCCCTACCGCGGCCAGACTATGAAAAACTAATTAAGACATTTGATAACGTAGGGAATAAATATGTTTTAGAATCACCATATGACGGAAATAATGATTATTATTATTCTTATGCCAAATTATATGATACAAATTCAGTCCTTGTGGAAAAAGCAAGGCATAAATGTGTAAGAGGGGTTTATATCGATGTTTTTCCCCTTGATGGGATAGGGAATACATATGGTGAAGGGATAAAGAATTTTAAAAGAGTAGATCGACGTAATATGTTTTTAATGACAAGAACGTGTGCTATTACTAGGCGTAGAGGGTTAGTTAAAAACATTTCAATAGTAATTTCTAGATTTATTCCTCAAGCAATTGTAAATGATCATAAGTTAATTCTAAAAATTGATAAGATTGCTTCATCTTTTGGGTATGATGAGTGTAAATATGTTGCTAATCTAATGGGAACTTATCGTGAAAAAGAAATCTTTGATAAAACTATATTTGGTGAACCCGCAGAATATAAATTTGAAAACATTCGTGTTAATGGAGTTGAAAAATACGAAGAGTATTTAACGCATCTTTATGGTGATTGGAGAAGACTTCCACCACTTGAAAAACAAAAAACGGCACACGAGTTTTTAGAACTGGATTTAGAAAAATCGTGGCTGAATTAATATAGTAAAATAATATTTGTACCTAAATTATTTGGAGGATTATGATTATGAGTTATTCTTTTATACTTTTGTCGGGTGGAATTGGCAGCAGAATGAAAAATAGTATTCCTAAACAGTATATGCTCTTAGCCGGTAAACCTATGATAATGCATGTGCTTGAAAAGATTAATTTAATTGATGAAATAGTGGAAATCGTAATTGTTTGTGCGAAAGAATATCAGCCTTCTATTGAATTGATGATTGAGCAATATGGGATTAATACTGTAGTTAAATATGCAGATGCAGGGGCTACTAGGCAAGAATCTGTTTTATCAGGCTTAAAAAAAGTTTCATTAGCTAATGTAATCATTCATGAAGCGGCAAGGCCTTTTTTAACTGTAGAAGATTATAAAAAGTTATTGCAGGATAAATGCGAAAATGTTATATTCGGCTCTAGCATACCGTTTACTGTTATAAAAGGGCATGATTCTGTGGAGGGAATACTAGAAAGAAGTGAATTGGTAAATGTTCAGTTGCCTCAAAAATACAATACGGAAGAAATCTTAAATGCGCATTTGAAAGCCCAGCATGACAATTTAACATTTACAGAAGATGCCAGTTTACTATTTCACTATAACCCTGACTCTAATATTAAAATAATTCCTGGTAGTGATTACAATATTAAAATAACTACGCGCATGGATATGCTTACTGGAGAGATAATATATGATGAATTGTTTAGAAGGAGATAAGAACATGTCGGCTTGTATTATTACTGGTGTTGGCTCTGGAATTGGTAGAGAAGTTGCAATTGAACTTAGTAAACGTAAATTTTATGATTCCTATGCTTTGATTGGCCGAAATGTAGAGGCTATAAATGAAACTATATCTGTGATGAAGGAGTATGGGGTTGAAAACATTTCCTTTTATCAACATGACTTATCTGATGTTGAAGGGTTAGTAGATATTGTTAAAGATATCAATAATAGGAATGATTCAATAATTGCTTTGTATAATATTGCAGGATATACAGATCCTAAACCATTATTATCTACCTCTATAGAAAGTTTCGATCTTACATATAGGATAAATGTAATTGCACCATTTGTTTTGATGAGAGAAACAACAAAGTATATGAAAAGAACAGGTGGAAAGATTATAAATGTTGCTTCGACAGCTGGAATGACGCCACGGCCAGGATGGCTGAGTTATGCTTCTTCAAAAGCTTCTGTGATAGCTATGTCAGAGACTCTTACTGCTGAACTGGCGGAGTATGGCATTAAAGTTTATTGTGTTTCTCCTGGAAGATGCGCAACAAAACTTCGTGAACGTTTGGCACCAGATGAAGATCCAACAACGATTATGCAACCGTCTGAAGTAGCGGAAGTGATATGTAATCTTATGGATCCTGAGGAGTGTTGTTTAGATGGTCAAAACATCGTGATCAGGAAGCAAATATAGTGCTTAAGCATTAACAGTTAGGTATTATTTTGAGCCAATCGAGGTGCTTGATTGCCATAATTTTGAAGCACGGTCTTATCTTTGTCTTATAGATTCCGGTGGAATACAAGAAGTATGTCCATCATATGGTGTTCCTGTATTGGTTATGCGAGATACAACCGCGAGGCCGGAAGGCGTTGATGTTGGCACTTTGAAACTGGTCGGAACTGACGAAGAAACAATTTATAAAACTTTTAAGCTGCTTCTTGAAAACGAAGAAAAGTATAATAAAATGTCTCATGCTTGCAATCCTTATGGTGATGGACATGCTTGTGAAAGGATTGCAGATATACTTAAAGGAAAAGAGTATAGTGCATGGGAACCTAAATAATGGTTATATGTTATTGTAAAATCCTAATTAAATGGATCATGCGGCCCACTCGTGTGAGTGGGCTGCCTTATTTTTACCTTTGAGGATGGGTGAGGGTGTGTGGGAGTGGAGGGCTACATCGCATAGGATAGAATATGGGATTGTGAAGTGCGGGATGGTTTGCAGGGGAATTAAACGGCGGATTGACCGGGTTGGTTGTTGGTATGCATTGATGGGCGAGGGCGCGGAAAGGTTGGCAAGGTTGGGCGGGGTAAGGATGGGTGTGGGAATAGGTGAGGGGGCCCCGCTCCGGGTGGAGCGGGGCTTTGAGTTATATAATATTACCTGCGTAAATATCTATCTTAAGAATATTTTTCATGAACAGCGATGGCAGTTCCTATTATTGCACCAGTTGCCTCTGAAACATCTATGAAATGCTTTTTTGACGATTTTGCCTATATCTCCTTGAATTTGTTGTCGCCTAATGGAGTAGTATCATATTTGTTCGCGCCGTAGCGATTGAATAAACTATTCTCATTTATGTATCCAACGCTGACTAATTCTTTTAAAAACGTTTGAAATTGAGTAATGTCACACCTTAACATAATGTGATCGATATATTCATTATTGTAGATTGCTCTTAATAATTGATAGCGTTTTTTTCAAAATCGTTTGCTTTAAAACGTCTTAGGTTTACAGGGTACCGTGTGCCACGTAAAACTAAGTAAGTACCGTTATTTTCCTCTATCCTGGGAATTGTATGTATTCTTTTCTTTATAGTGCTTTGTGATTTGCCACAGATATTGCTGAACTCTTCAAGGGATATATATTTATCGATGTTATTTGTATTATTATCCATATCGTTCCTCCGTGATTTTAGTTAATTATATCATGAACCGTCTAGTTATAGAGATTAAATAATAAAAATAGTTGATTTAGTATAAAATTAATATTATTATAATATTAAACTGATGATTAGGAGGCTTTTTTATGTCATTTAACTTAACTACTGTGTTTAATTCATTGGATTTTAAAAAATTAAATGAATCTATTGAGGATATTGTGTCATTATCTTTTAAGACCAATAAGAAGAATGGAGCTCGAATGGCGATTGCTGTATTGGGCAATGGTGCAACAGTGATTAAGACGGTAACGCCCTCTGGTGCGATATTAGAAGAAGCAATAAAGTTGCCACAAATTACAACGAAAGAACAGCGAAATAGAGTGATAAAAGAATTGGCGACTGGAAAGAAAACGCAGGAACAAATTGCTGCAATGCTTGACATTTCACAAGCTACAGTTTCAAATGTATTGAGAAAGAAGTAGTTTAGTGGTCGTTTAATACAATTGCTGAAAATATGTGAAATATCAAACATCATTGTTTTAATTAATGCACGCTATGTAAGGAGTATAATTATGATTGTTTATTACACAAAGTATAATGTGTTAGATATTTTTAAGATTCCAGATATGTTGGAGATTGCTTTTAAGTGTGTTCCTAAAATGCAAAATGTTCCCGACACGTTCAAAAGCGTCAAATGGGATGGATCTAAAAGCGGAGAGTGGAAAGATGGAAGAAACACATTGGATTATGAAATTGATACCGAACGAAAACTTTGTGCCTTCCGAGTTGCAATTGTTGATAAAAATGATGAATTGTGGACAGTGGATATTGCATTAAATGAATCGAATCATGTTATTCAATTGAGATTGGCCAGAGAGAGAACAAATGCATCAGCAGAATTTGATAGTGGCTTTAATGTTCCTTATATTTTCAAACAATTGATTAAGGAAGGTGTAGCATCATCAGATTCTGGTCTTCCTATTTCGGACAAACCAGTAATTATCAATATGAGCAATGTCTCGATTGTGGCTGATATAATTAATGGAAAAACAAAATATGCCCTTCCGGTAATACTCGTTTCAAGTTTGTCCTCTCCAAATAATTATGAGTTAGATGTTTGTGAGTTGGCAAAAGATATGGCGGGAAGTGCACATGTTCTTGTAGAAGAAAATAAGGATGTTTCGTTTTTGCTGAAAAACATGACTTCAAGTCGTAATCCATATAATGGAGCAATTGAAGTATATTATCCTGATGATTCTTTTAGGTATTTTCGTTGGCGAGGAACTACTGCAAATCAATATAGATATAAAATATCACACGCTATTTTTCTTAGAATGGCCATGCGAAATATTGATGACGAATGCTCACTTAGCACTTTGCGAATCAATAATAACATAAAAGAATTAAAGAGCAAAACAAATGAAAAACAGAACCTTGAAAATCAGTTAAATAGTTTAACTGAGAAATATGATGACAATTTGGATTTTTTAAAAGGAATATGTGCGGATAATGATGAACTCACCCATCAAAATAGTACTTTGTCAGAAGAAAACCGGTCTTTAAAAGATAAAAATAGAGCTCTTATTGAACAATTGAAACAAAAAAATGAATCTTCGGAAAAATGTGTTTCATTTCTTTTTACTGAAGAAGAGTTTTATATGGATGAAGTTAAACGTATAATTATTGAACAAATTGGCAAAGCAATTAATGGTTGTGGAGAAGATTCGAAAAGTAGAAGAGCGTATCATGTTTTAAATGACATTGTTAAAAATAATATAGTTTCTGATGAAGGAGAAAGAATTAAGAAAACGATAGAAGAAGCGTTAAAGAATAGTGGATCTAAAAAAGTAGACACCAAATTACTTACGAGTGTCGGATTTAAACTGGAAACAGGTAGTCATGATAAATACATTTTTAATGGTGATGGAAGATATACTTTAACTGTTTCAAACTCTCCAAGTGATTATAGAAGTGGAGAAAACATTCTGCATGAAGCTAAAAATATGCTTTTTGGGTTGTTATGATGCTTTTATAAATTGTTGGCAATTATTTTTATGCAGTTGATAATAATTGAATTTGTGTTGATAGAGAAGGTTTTTTATGGCCAAAAGAGTTTACGCGAAAATTAATAAAGAGACGCTTAGCTTTATTCGGGAAACCAAAAAAATAACTTTTGATTATATAGAGCAAAGCACAAAAATTAATAGAGATAAAGTTTTGTTGTGGGAAAACTTGGATTCAGATAAATATCCTACAATAAATCAGGCTAAAAACCTTGCAAAATGCTATCGCGTACCATTTGCAGGGCTTTATATGAATAGTGCGAATGTTAACATTAACCATCTTCCTCTAATTGTTAACAAGCGAACTGTACTCAATAGGGTTGATAATGAAACTGCTATTAATCTTGCACTAATTGATCTTTTAAACGATAGGGATTCTTACGTTGAAGCAAAAGAAATGTTAGGGGAGTCTATACCTACTTTTAGCTTTCCAACGCCTAATTCTCTCTCTTCAGGATCATTGGCAAAAAGAATAAGAGAATTTTTTGGAATTAGTATTGAAGAGCAGTACAAGAAGAAATCAAATCGACAGTTTTATTTGTATTTGCGTGGATCTATCGAATCAAAAGGTATTTTTGTTCAGGGATTTCAGAAGGTTGATACGGAGATTTTGCGCGGGGTTGCAATTGTTGATGAGTCAATGCCAATAATTGGAATTAACAATAATGACAGATATCCGGCAAAGTCATTCTCAATAATTCATGAGTTGGTTCATATCATTAAGAGGTCATCGGTTATATGTAATGATATGTTTGGTTTAGATTCATTAGATGCTGAAGAGGTATTCTGCAATGCGGTTGCTGGTGAGGTTTTGGTCCCACGTGCAGAATTGCTTAAGGCAGTTAAAAATGTTGATAAATTATCAATTGATGTAATTGATTCGTTAGCAAAGAAATTTTCAGTAAGTTCAGAGGTCATAAATAGGCGTTTGTTCGATACCAAAATTGTGGATCGCAGGTCGTTCGATTATGTTAATAAAGAACTAGTTGAACGTTTTAATACCGATCGTGAAAGAACGAGAAATGAAATTAAAATGGGATTGAAAAATCCTCCAAGACGAAATATGTCTATGGAGGCATTTGATTATAATAGTGCATATTATTGTGAGACAATTTTTAAGTGTTATCAAGAAGGCTTATTTGACAAGGCGGATGTATCGAATTGCATTAGAATCGGCCAAAAACATGTAAATAAATTCATGTTGGAGGTTATGAAATGGCAGATGTAAAAGAAATGAGATACATTATTGATACATCTTCGATTTTATCGCAAAAACCTGACGAGAATTATAGGCGAAATGTTTACAAAACCCTTTGGGATCGAATAGATTATATGGTTGAAAGTCAAGAAATTGTTACTTGTAGTGAGATTGCAGATGAAGTGGAGGACGAAAGCATAAAAGTGTGGATGACAAAATGTAAAATGAAAGTTTTACCAATTGATGATGAAATTCAAGACAACGTTTGTTTGATTGTTAATGAGGTCAATAAAAACATAGTTGATTTTAAAGCTAATAAGTCGTCCGGGGATGTGTTTTTGATAGCAACAGCTCAAAAATATGGTTTGACTGTAATAACAGAAGAAGGTAAAAATTCCCCAAAAAAGATTCCATATACTTGCAATCTTCTAGGTATTAGATGTGTTAATATTTTAGAGTTTATGGAAGAAAATAATATAGGATTATAATTTGAAGATTTTATGATCAATCTGCTTTGTACGGCATCTAAAAAGAATAATATGCTAAGAAACATAAAAGTTTTGATAGTGTTTCTTAAAATAAATCATTAATTATAATGCAATAATGAAAGCAGCCACTCGTATGAGCGGGCTGCTTTCATTATTGCTAGTCTTCGATAAATGTTGGGGAGTTTTTAGGGGCCTTGCCTTTGGTGACGTTGTGGTAGTAGGAGTAGGTCATGTGGGAGTATTAGGACTGATACTTGCGGCTTACATTTTTAGTGTAAGCTGCCTTATGTTTTGGGTGAAAATGTTTGTTTTGCGAAGGGATACATTGCATAAAATGACCGTTCATGCAGAAAACCTGACCATTCGTACCTAAGTTGTTTACATTGGCAGAGTAATCTGTATAATGAGGTAAAAAGCATTGAAGGATACAGTTTGGCATGGCACAGGAAATTGGTATTTTGATACAAAATGGCGTTCATTTGAAAGAGCACGAATATGAGACAGTAAAAGTTTTTCTTAAAAAAGGATATGATGTGGAACTGATACCACCCTTACAGACTAAAAATGCACATACACCGGATGTGGTTATTGACGGCAGATCTTGGGAGATGAAGGCACCAACCGGTAATGGAAAGAATACGATGCGAAATATTATGCATAAGGCATCTCGTCAATCGGGTAATATTATAATTGATCTACGGCGCTGTAAAATGGATGATGAAAAAGCTATAAATGAGATTGTTAAAGCCTTTGGTGATTCTAAAAAAATACGCAAAGTAAAAATAGTGACAAAGTCACAGGAAATCATTGACATTCCCAAATAGGAATAGTATCATAGGCTTACAAGGTGTAGACCGGCACATGGCGGCCGGGGCTGCACCACTTTTTTTGTTTAGAGATACGTTGAAAAAGAAAAGCCCCGCTCGCGTTATGAGCGGGGCTTTTTTGTTTGCTGTTTGAGTCGTTTTTTTACTCTTCAATGAATGTAGGTGCGTTTTTGGGGGATTTGCCTTTGATGACGTTGTGGTAGTAGGAGTAGGTCATGGGGGAGTCCTGATCGTCGGTTA